>Ga0164293_10000221_pt1 | contig 42360 bp, 41 predicted proteins | sample GEODES118metaG_FD_111487 | JGI IMG/M metagenome (GOLD analysis project Ga0164293, IMG submission 111487) | Eutrophic lake water microbial communities from Lake Mendota, Wisconsin, USA - GEODES118 metaG | ecosystem: Environmental > Aquatic > Freshwater > Lake | place: USA: Lake Mendota...
CGGAAGAACTTGCGTTGCCGCCAGTCAAGATACACTGTTCCATTCTGGCCGAAGACGCGATCAAGGCTGCGGTCAAAGATTACAAAGACAAGCACACGGGATAATTATGGCCGTCACACTTACGTCACAGGCTGCCGATCATATCGGCAAATATCTGCAAAAACGCGGAAGCGGTATTGGTTTGCGTTTAGGTGTTCGCACGACAGGTTGCTCGGGGATGGCCTACAAACTCGAGTACGTTGACGAAGCGACCGCCGAAGACCAGGTATTTGAAAGCTTTGGGGTTAAAGTTTTTATTGATCCGAAGAGCTTGTCGTATCTCGACGGTACCGAGCTTGATTATGCTCGCGAGGGACTCAATGAGGGCTTTAAATTCCGTAACCCGAACGAAAAGGCCACCTGCGGTTGCGGTGAATCTTTCACCGTATAACCAGTCGTGAATGCAACGGATCATTTTACGTTACTAGGTTTGCCACGCGCATTCTCGGTAGATCCGCAGGTTCTTGAAGCGGCATGGAAACGTGTGGCAACGGCAGTGCACCCTGATCGTTTTGCAGCGGGCTCGGCTGCCGAGAAGCGGGTGGCGCTTCAATGGAGCACACAAGCGAATGAGGCTTGGCGTGTTCTCAAAGATCCACTCTCTCGGGCACGCTACCTGTGTGAACTATCAGGTGTCGACCTGCAGGTCGAGACAAACACTGCGATGGCGCCGGCATTTTTGATGCAACAAATGGAATGGCACGAGGCGCTAGAAGAGTTGGCGTCACATCCTAATCCCGACAGCTATCGCGTGTTGACTAAACAATTTGATGAGGCTCGCAAGGGGTTCGTTCAGACGTTGACAGATCTGTTTGAGAAACAACAGTTCGATCAGGCGGCGGCGCGTGTGCGAGAGTGGATGTTTTTAGACAAACTCATTACGCAACTGAAGCAAACACATGGCGTTACTGCAGATCTCTGAGCCAGGCGAATCGCCTGCTCCCCATCAACGCCGTTTGGCAGTTGGTATCGACTTAGGCACGACCCACTCGTTGGTTGCTGCAGTGCGCAGTAGCGTGCCCGAAGTCTTGCCGGACGAGCAAGGGCGCATGCTGGTCCCTTCGGCGGTCTATTTTCAAGGGCCTGAACGGGCTCTTGTTGGAGTCGATGCGCTTGCGCAGCAGGCTGCGCACCCTCTGGATACCCTGGTTTCAATCAAGCGCTTTATGGGGCGCTCTTACGACGATGCCGCAGCCTCTGATGTTCCTTATGTATTTGTGGCGGATGGACAAAGCGTTCGGATCCAGACTGCGCATGCAACCGTCTCTCCTGTCGAAGTTGCCGCACGAATTTTAGACAAACTGAAATACTTGGCCGAGGGAACGCTTGGCGATTCACTGGTTGGTGCTGTGATTACCGTCCCTGCGTATTTTGACGATGCGCAGCGTCAAGCAACTCGCGATGCTGCGCGCTTGGCCGGTCTGAATGTGCTGCGTCTGCTCAATGAACCGACGGCGGCTGCGATTGCTTACGGTCTGGATCATGGGTCAGAGGGCGTCTACGCAGTCTACGACCTGGGCGGTGGCACCTTCGATTTATCGCTCCTGCATTTGACGCGTGGCGTGTTTGAGGTGATTGCCACGGGTGGTGATACGCGTTTGGGAGGCGATGATTTTGATGCGCTCATTGTGGCGTACTTTACGCGTACGCTTTGTCTGAATGATTTGTCACCCGGATCACGACGTGCAATGTTAAGCGCTGCGCGTCTGTTGCGTGAAGGCTTGACGGATCATTTGGATTTCACCGTAAATGTAACGCTGGCTGGAACGACACTTCCGTTATCCCTGACGCGCCACGCCTTCGAAGCAATGGCTTCTAGCTTGATCGAGCGAACGCTTGATTGTGCACGACTCGCACTCAAGGATGCATCACTCTCTGTAAAGGATATTAAGGGCGTGGTGATGGTGGGCGGTGCCACGCGCATGCCCATTGTGCGTCAGTCAGTGGGGGCTTTTTTTGGTTCCGAGCCCTTGATTGATTTAAATCCAGACGAGGTCGTTGCACTGGGTGCTGCGCTACAAGCGAATTTATTAGCAGGCAATCGAAATCCAGGCGAAGACTGGTTGCTACTTGACGTCACACCATTGACGCTAGGGCTCGAAACCATGGGTGGTTTGGTCGAGCACATTATCCCGCGTAACAGTACGATCCCTGTTGCGCGTGCACAAGAATTCACAACCTTTAAAGACGGACAAACTGCGCTGGCCGTGCATGTGGTGCAAGGCGAACGTGATCTTGTTGCCGATTGCCGGTCACTGGCTAGATTTGAATTGCGCGGGATTCCGCCCATGGTGGCGGGTGCGGCAAAAATTCGCGTCACCTTTCAAGTCGATGCCGACGGCTTGTTGAGCGTAACCGCACGCGAGTTGGGGTCCGGAGTGGAAGCTTCCGTGACGGTTAAACCTTCTTATGGCCTGAGCGACGAAGAAGTCGCACGTATGCTCACCGAAGGACTGAAGCAAGCCGATTACGATGCGCGCATGCGCATGCTCAAAGAGCAGCAAGTCGATGCGCAGCAATTGATTGAATCAGTCCGTGCTGCAATGGCGGCTGATGCCGATTTACTTAGCGCTGCCGATCAAACGCGTATTGCTCAGCAATTACAAGCGACGGCACAGGTTGCGAGCGGGGACGAAGTAGAACAAATTCGCCTGGCGATCAAGGCACTGTCGGACGCAACCGATGATTTTGCTGCAAAGCGGATGGACCGCAGCATTCGTGCAGCCCTGACTGGAAAATCACTCGACGCGTTGTGAGATCAGCGTGGTCGTTTTACACATAGTACGTACATAAATAAGCGCGGGTCACCTATGCCAAAAATCACAGTTCTTCCTCACCCTGATGTGTGTCCCAATGGTGCTGTCATTGATGACGCACCAGTCGGCGAGTCTATTTGTCGTGTTTTATTGAATCATCATATCGAGCTCGAGCACGCTTGTGAGTTGTCTTGTGCGTGTACAACTTGCCATGTTTTGGTGAAAGAGGGTTTTCGTTCTCTGGCTGAAGCGACAGACTCCGAAGAGGACTTGTTGGATCGGGCGTGGGGGTTGTCGACCACCTCTAGGCTTGCCTGCCAGGCTAAAGTCGCACAAACCGACTTAGTGATTGAGATTCCTCGCTATACGATTAATCACGCTAAAGAAAACCATTAGAATGATCCTTTAATAAAGGTGGTCGGAGACATCATGAGAGAAAATACGATTCGTAAAAAGATTGCAGCCGGTCAGCCTGTTATCAACGGTTGGCTCGCAATCCCGTCGTCTTACTCGGCTGAAGTGATTGGGCATGCAGGATTCGATTCTGTGACCGTCGACCTTCAACATGGCATGATTGGTATCGATGCAGCGCTGCCGATGTTTCAGGCGTTGTCTTCAACCCCTACGATTCCCTTGGCGCGTGTGCCGTGGAATGACCCAGCACAAATCATGCGACTGCTTGATAGCGGTGCCTACGGAATTATTTGTCCGATGATTTCTACCGTCGATGATGCCGCAAGCTTCGTATCGTCCTGCCGTTACCCGCCGCGTGGGCAACGTTCATTCGGACCTGCACGGGCGTTGTTGTATGCCGGTGCTGACTATTACCCCCAGGCGGATCAAGAAATGTTGACCCTGGGAATGATTGAGACTCAGGCGGGCTTGGATAACCTCGATAAGATCCTGGCATTGGAAGGTTTAGACGGTATCTATATCGGGCCGAATGATCTAGCTCTGGCGCTCGGTTCGGTTCCTAAGTCGGAATCAGAGGATCCCGTTGTCGTCCAAGCTGTTGCGCATATTCGTGAGCGCGCAATTGCGCACGGAAAGATCGCCGGTATTTTCTGCTCGTCTGGCGAAGCGGCTGCGATGCGTATCAGTCAAGGGTTTCAGATGGTGACGCCTGGTAATGAAGCTGCGCTGATGGCGGCGGCAGCCAAGGCTGCTGTAGCGACGGCGCGAGGTGCGAAGGCGCCGACCGCATCCAAAACAGGCTATTGAGAAAAAAGGGATTCCCCATGGTCCGATTTTCTGCAAACCTCGGTTTTTTATGGTCACAATTGCCGCTGTTAGAGCGCATTGAGCTTGCCGCAAAAAACGGCTTTAAAGCGATCGAGTTGCAGTGGCCGTATGACACGCCTGCCGAAGAGGTTCGCGCAGCCGTTAAACGCTTGAATTTAACCTTGCTTGCAGTCAACACGCCGGTGGGTGATGCGAGTATTGGCGAGTCTGGCTTGGGTGCGCTGCCGGGTCGCGAGGCGGATTTCCAGAAAGCCTTTAATCAGTCGTTGCAATGGTGCCTAGGCAGTGGCGCACCGGCGATTCACGTCATGCCGGGTCTGGCGATTAGCCAAATGGAGCCCGCTGCTCGTCAAACATTTATCGCGAATTTGCAGTGGGCCGCGGATCTGGCTGCACCGCATGGGATCACGCTCTTGCTTGAGGCGATTAATCAACGCGATAAGCCCGGCTATTTTTATTCTCGGCAAGCGGATTCAAATGCCATCCGCGAAGCCTGTGGACGTAACAACATCAAACTGATGTTTGATGTGTATCACGTTGGGGTCTCCGAGGGCGATATTCTGACGAAGCTGGGGCAGTACATGCCTCATATCGGGCATATTCAAATTGCGGCTGTGCCAACCCGTAACGAGCCTGACCAGGGTGAAATCGCTTACTCAGCGGTCTTCGAACGGATTGAGACGCTGGGCTATACAGGTTGGATTGGCTGTGAATATCGACCCAGAACAACAGTTGAAGAGGGCTTGAAGTGGCTCAAGCCCTACCGCACAGCTTAGTGGGCTAGTCTTCTTTGCGCAGATGCGGGAACAGAATCACGTCTCGAATGCTGGGGCTGTCTGTTAACAACATCACGAGGCGATCAATACCGATCCCGCAACCACCGGTTGGTGGCAAACCATATTCGAGGGCGCGAATATAGTCGGCATCGTAGTACATGGCTTCTTCGTCTCCAGCGTCTTTGGCTTGCACTTGTGCGTGAAAACGCGCTGCCTGATCTTCTGGATCGTTAAGCTCCGAAAAACCGTTGGCGATTTCACGACCCGTTATGAACAGTTCATAACGCTCGGTGATACCTGGGCGTGTGTCGGATTCACGGGCGAGGGGAGAGACCTCAATCGGATAGTCGATGATGTAGGTGGGTTCCCAAAGTTTCGCCTCAGCAGTCTCTTCAAATAACGCCAGTTGTAATGCACCTAAGCCGGCACGCGCAAGGTTTGGAGCCGCGACATCCACACCACGTTTTTTGAGCTCACTGCGAACAAAATCTGCATCGCCGAGTTGTACTTCCGTAAACTGAGGCGCATGTTCAAGGATGGATTGAACGATGGTGCGGCGATGGAACGGTTTTGATAGATCAAGCTCCCGACCCTGATAGGTGAGCGTTGCAGTGCCGCACGCGTGTATGGCTGCTGCGCGAATAATTTTTTCTGTGAAGTCCATCAGCCACTGATAATCAGTGTAGGCTGCGTAGAATTCCATCATCGTGAATTCTGGGTTGTGACGTGGGCTCACACCCTCGTTACGGAAGTTACGGTTAATTTCAAAGACTCGTTCAAAGCCGCCGACAACTAGTCGCTTAAGGTAGAGCTCTGGCGCGATGCGCAAGAACATTTCCATGTCGAGTGCGTTGTGATGGGTGATGAAAGGTTTTGCTGCAGCCCCGCCAGGAATGCCGTGCAGCATCGGTGTTTCAACTTCCAGAAAATCTGCATCCACCATCGTCTGCCGGATCGCACTGATCGCTTTGCTGCGCGCAGCAAAGGTTTGGCGTGTTTGCTCGGTCATGATGAGATCAATGTAGCGCTGGCGGTAGCGCAGCTCTTGATCCGCGATGCCGTGAAACTTATCGGGCAGGGGTCTGAGCGACTTGGCGAGGACTCGCGCTGTGGCGGCATGAATCGAAAGTTCGCCCTTGTTTGTTTTAAACACATGGCCGGTGATTGCGATGATGTCGCCGATGTCCCAATGTTTGAAGGCGTCGTAGTTTTCTTCACCCAACGAGTTGCGATCCAGGTAAATCTGTATGCGTCCCGTACTGTCTTGCAGAGTTGCAAAGCTGGCTTTACCCATCACACGCTTGAGCATCATACGGCCGGCAACGCTCGCAGGATGCGCAGCAGCTGCCAGTGTCGCTTGATCTAGCTCGCCATAGCGTTTGTGCAAGGGCTCAGCGCGATCGGCCGGAACGAAGTCGTTCGGGAACGCAACACCGCGTTCGCGCATGGCGGCGAGTTTGCTGCGGCGCTCAGCGATTAGATGGTTTTCGTCGTGTTGTGGAGTCTGATTTTCGGTCATGATTATGCTGGGTATTGACGAATGTCGTCGATGATCGTGGCACCGTAGGTGTCGCTCTCGAGGGCTGCCAAGATACGTCTTGCGATCGTGTCGGGGACCCCCAGTTGTTTGTTCTGGTGAAAGCCAAGGAAGCGGTCAAGCGAGGGGAGTGCTTCCTTAGGCGTACTGCGGATGGTCACTTGCATATCCGTATCAATCACGCCTGGCGCCATCGATGTAATCCGCGCGCGCTCACCCACGTCAAGATTTACCGCCTCGGCATAGCGATCCATGGCCGCTTTGGTCGCACAGTAAACACCCCAGCCCGAGCTAGCGTTACGTCCGGCACCTGACGAGATCAACATGATGCGACGGTCTGTTGCCTTGCCGCTGGCAGTCAGGATCGCGGCAGTCAGCACCATGGCCGAGGTAATGTTGACCTGGAATGCGTGATTGATCACTTCAAGGTCATTCAGGTTTTCGGCCTGAGCGATAGGGGTCACGATCCCAGCATTATGGATAAAGCGTACACGGTCGTGTCCGGAAATCAAGGGTTTGAGCGCCTGCACTGCTTGCATCAAGGCCTTCGCATCCCCTAGGTCGACATTGAGCTGCGTCAGTGTTGAAGCATGTTTACTCGCAATGTTGGCAAGTGCATCAGAAGGTTTGCGCGAGAGGGTGACAAGGTGTTCACCCGAGGTGGCGAGCTGCTCCGCCATCGATGCGCCCAGACCGCGGGTTGTGCCAGTAATAATAGTGATCGTTGTCATACGCTTAGACTCCTTGTTTAAGGCTTGCCTGGATAAACGGATCGAGATCCCCGTCGAGCACTTTTTGCGTGTTCGATATCTCAACGTTCGTGCGGAGGTCTTTGATGCGGCTTTGATCTAGCACATAAGAGCGGATCTGGTGACCCCAGCCCACATCTGTTTTCGCATCTTCCATTTTCTGTTGTTCGGCCATACGATTGCGCATCTCAAGTTCGAAGAGACGCGACTTCAGCATTTGCATGGCTTCTGCTCGGTTACGGTGCTGCGAGCGGTCGTTCTGGCACTGCACGACGATGTTGGTGGGCAAGTGCGTGATACGCACTGCCGAATCGGTTTTGTTGATGTGCTGCCCACCTGCACCACTGGCGCGATAGGTATCGATACGTAAATCAGCAGGATTAATATCGATTTCAATCGAATCATCGACTTCTGGGTAGACAAAAACGCTAGCAAACGAGGTATGACGACCGCCCGAGGAATCGAAAGGACTCTTGCGTACTAGGCGGTGGACGCCGCTCTCGGTGCGAAGAAAACCAAAGGCGTATTCGCCTTCGATTTTGATGGTGGCGGACTTGATACCGGCCACTTCGCCCTCTGACTCTTCGAGTAGTTCTGCCTTGAATCCTTTGCGTTCGGCGTAGCGCAGATACTGTCTAAGCAACATGGAGGCCCAGTCTTGCGCTTCCGTACCACCGGCTCCGGCCTGAATATCTAAGAAGCAGTTCAGTGGATCTGCCGGATTAGAAAACATGCGTCGGAATTCCATGCCTTCCAGAGTGCTTTGAAAGCCATCGGCATCCGCTTCAATGGCTTCGAGCGTTGCATCGTCATTATCCGAGGCTGCGAGTTCAAAGAGCTCGCGCGAGTCGGCAATGGCTTGTGCAAGAGCTGTGAGTGTAACGACGACGTCTTCGATACTCTTTTTTTCGCGGCCTAGATCTTGGGCACGCTTGGGATCATTCCAGACGTTTGGATCTTCTAGTTCGGCATTGACAACGTGCAGACGCTCGGCTTTGACATCGAAGTCAAAGATACCCCCGAAGTGCAGACTCGCGCGCAGTGTAATCCGCGAGTCTTGAGGCGATTTGGTTCTGACGTTCGGCTTCCATGCGTATATTTCCAGCTATTTGATTGAATAAACACGGTATTTTAACGGACGTGGAGACGGATTACGCCGCCTGCGCGTGCTCGAGGACGAGTTGGACCGAAACCATGCCATTCCATACATTCTGTTCTAGTCGGTACGCCGCCTGTATAAGCTCGGGCAGGCTATCGGTGCGTCCAAACCATATCGCGTCAAAGCGCTGCGAGCCTCGCTCCAAAACAAGCTTTAGATGCTTTTCGCCTACGAGTTTTTGATTTCGAATACGAAATTCGTCTAAGAATAGTGGCGCTGCAAAACCTGCACCCCAAACCTCTTGAGCCAGTAAACCCGCGACCTGTGCGTTGGCATAGCCCGTTTCAAGGGAGCCATCGGTTTCGATCACTGGCTCAAAGCTCTTGCGGCCGGTCATTTCAATCACCGCCTGTTCGAAGGCTGGCGCGAAGCGCTCAAAGTCATCGCGTCCGAGCGTTAGCCCTGCTGCCATGGCGTGGCCACCAAACTTGCGGATTAGACCGGGATGCCTCTTTGAGACCAGATCAAGCACATCGCGAAGGTGTACATCCGGAATCGAGCGGCCCGAGCCGCGGAGCTCGTCATCGCCTGCCGGCGCGAAAGCAAGGGTTGGACGAAAAAATCGTTCCTTGAGCCTCGAGGCGACCAGGCCCACCACGCCTTGGTGCCACTCGGGGTGCATGACACAGACTGAGGCGCCTACTTGCCCAGCTTCAACATTCTCTGTCACGCTGAGGGCTTGCTCTTTCATCACGGTTTCAATTTGCCGGCGCTCTCGGTTAATGGTGTCGAGCTCGCGCGCCAATTCGAGCGCTTCCATGTCATCGTCCGTGGTGAGGCAGCGTATGCCCAAGCCCATATCCGCCAATCGTCCAGCGGCGTTGATTCGGGGTCCTAAGGCGAAGCCTAAGTCGAAACCACTGGCGGCCTGTGGGTCACGCGCGCTGACTGCAAAGAGTGCACGTATGCCGGGTTGCATCAGGCCGCGACGCATACGATCAAGTCCCCGTGTCACAAGTAGACGATTGTTCGAATCAAGCTTGACGACGTCTGCCACGGTCCCGAGGGCAACGAGATCAGCCAGCGCCTCTAGTTTGGGTGCAGTCGCTTGGGTAAACACATTGCGACGTCTGAGTTCAGCGCGTAAGGCGATCATCAAGTAGAAAATGACGCCGACGCCTGCAAGGTTTTTGGAGGGGAAGTCGCAACCCGGTTGGTTGGGATTGACGATCGCGAGCGCATCTGGAAGCGTCTGTCCCGGAAGGTGATGGTCGGTAACAACCACCCCAAGCCCGTGGCGATTTGCTGCGGCTACTCCCTCTACGCTGGCGATCCCGTTGTCGACGGTTATGAGCAAGTCGGGACGACCCGCTTTGTGTACCAGTGCAAGGTCGACTACGGCTTCGGACAAGCCATAACCGGTCTCAAAGCGATTCGGTACTAAGAAATCAACAATGGCCCCCATCGAACGCAGGGCTCTTAAGCCGACGGCACAAGCGGTCGCTCCGTCGCAGTCGTAGTCTGCGACGATGAGCATGCGCTTGCCCGCTGCAATCGCATCGGCTAAGAGGATTGCGGCATGCTCGTTTTGTGTCAGGGTATTCGGTGGCAACATCGCAGGCCATTCCAGGCGAACGTCGTCCGCTTGCGTGATGCCGCGCGCGGCCCACAAGCGTGCGAGCAAGGGGTGTAGACCCGAGCCGGCTAGGCGTTGTGCTGCAGCATCGTTACTGCGACGAATGGTTAGTTTTGGAGATTCCACCAGTCGGTCCAATTTTGCTTGCGTCGTGGAAGTAAGTGCTGCCACCAACGCGGGATGAAGGGGTTCATACGGACTGCGTGCCGTTGTCCGGTCAAGGTAAGGGTTGGTTGTGTTGTTGTGTCTGCGCGTTGAATCAGCGCGAGCTCAAGTTCGGACGACAAAGCAGGGAGCTGCGCAATCCATCGCGCCCAGTCGCCCTCTAGGCAGGCATCAGCCAGCACATTAAGCGTGTGAACGGGCGAAATCGTTGCGGCTGGACGCCAACCCCTCGCCCCGCCGAACAGCCAGAGGGAATTGATTGGCGGCAGACCCCTTTGAGTGCGCTGTTCGTTGACAGGATGGGTATGCCATAACATTTGGATTTCGTTGAGTAGGCGACGCCAGGCTTTAAAGCTAGGATCCTGTGGCCACCAGCCAGATAACGACATTTGGCATACCGCATTAGGGCTCATAGACGGGGCTTGTGCGGCTTCACCGGGCCAAACTCGCCAAAGGTCCGCTTTCAGTGCCAAGGCAGAGATTTCTGAACCGGCCCACAGCACGCTTGCTGCTTCAAACAGGACATCGGCCTCATGCTGTTCAATGCGCAGGGAAGAGGGGGCAATCATACGTGCACCTTCACGCCCAATCGTAATAGAGCAAAGCTGTGCAACCCACACTGGCTCGGTGGTCGAGTGAATGCTGGCGGCAAGTGGGGCCAGTCCAGCGCCTAAATTCAACCCAGTTCCGAGTGTCTCCGTATCGCCCAGGTACATGCTGTCGGTGTAGCCGAGTCTGCGTAAGTGCAGAGCCTCGTCGGGCGTGCAGCCGGTCTGCTCAGGAGGAAGTAAAACGACTTCAGCAGGTCGATGCGCACATAGTTCAACCAAGGCAGGACAATGCCTCTTTAATTCATGCGCTAAGTCAGGTGCAACGGAGGTCGGCACTAAGGCGCCGGGGATCAGAATTTCCATGTTTTCATTGTAGTGGGATGCCTCGCTTTGCGGGGGTTTGATGCCATAATGCCACTGTGCTGAAATTACCTTACGAAATCTGGATTGGAGCCCGCTATGCGGGATTGGGCAGTTCGCGCGGCCGGGGTGGTCGGCGCGATCGTTTTGTCTCGTTTGTGGCAGCCAGTTCTATGGCGGGTATCGGGCTCGGTGTTGCGGCGCTAATAGTCGTTTTATCGGTGATGAACGGCTTCCAGAAAGAGGTGCGTGACCGAATGCTTTCGGTCTTACCTCATATTGAAATTTTTGTTCCAGGTTCCGATCCCCTTGCTGCCCTCGACGGTTGGCAGCCACTTGTCGCAAGTGCGAAACGCTCGCCTGCGGTGTTGGCAGGTGCACCCTTTGTGGCGGCACAAGGCATGCTCATGCGCGGTCAAAGCTTGCGTGGTGTGCAGGTCAGGGGTATTGATCCGGTCGCTGAAAAAGAGGTGTCGGATGCAGGCCGTCAAATGGTGGATGGTCGTCTGACTGATCTCAAACCTGGCGCATTCGGTATCGTGCTCGGACAGGATTTGGCAGACATGTTGCAGGTGCGGGTGGGGCAAACGGTCATGATGCTTGCACCGGCCGCGAATATTAGCCCCGCAGGCTTCTCGCCACGCATGCGGCAGTTCACCGTAGTGGGGACCTTCCGTTCCGGGCATTTCGAGTACGACTCGTCGCTTGCCTTTGTTGACGCTGTCGATGCTGCAAAAGTGTTTCGGGATGGTGCGCTGGCCGGTGTGCGTTTGCGGGTAGACGATATGCACCGTGCACCTGAGATTGCGCAGTCTCTTTTGCCGCTGTTGCCTAGTAGTGTGATGGTTGCAGATTGGTCGCGCAATAACCGGACATGGTTTGCTGCGGTGCAGACTGAAAAGCGAATGATGTTTTTAATATTGACCCTGATCGTGGCGGTTGCAGCGTTTAACTTGTTGTCCTCGCTTGTGATGGCGGTTAAAGATAAGCAGTCTGATATTGCGATTCTTAGAAGCTTTGGCGCGACACCGGGTGCCATTGCCTGGGTCTTTCTGGTGCAGGGAGCGATGATCGGCGTGTTGGGCACGTTGACTGGCGTGATTGGCGGCACCTTGATCGCACTGAATGTTGATGTGCTCGTCCCCGGGATAGAGCGCTTGTTGGGTGTGCAGTTCTTGCCCAGAGAAATTTATTTTATTAGTGCGCTACCTTCCGATGTCCGTCTCAATGACGTTGTGTCCATTGGCTTGACTTCCTTGGTGATGTCCCTTCTCGCTACACTGTACCCAAGCTGGCGCGCCTCGCGCTTGCAGCCTGCTCAGGTGCTTCGCCATGACTGATTACGCCTTACGCGCGCAGAATGTTTGCAAACATTACGCCGAGAGTGGCGTACGGATCGATGTATTGAATCACGTGAACCTGTCGATTGTCCCCGGTGAGATGGTTGCTGTGGTGGGCGCTTCGGGCTCTGGCAAAAGTACATTGCTGCACATACTTGGACTCTTAGACATCCCGAGTTCCGGTTCGATCGAGGTGGCTGGCCAGTCAAGCGAGGGACTTTCCGAAGCGCAACGCAGTCGTTTGCGTAATCGTGGTTTAGGTTTCGTGTATCAGTTCCATCATTTACTAGCTGAATTTACCGCGCTCGACAATGTGGCAATGCCACGCATCGTTGGCCGGCAAGATCGGGACAGTGCCCGTGCCGAAGCTCAGCGGTTTCTCGAAATGGTGGGTCTAAAGGAGCGTGTTCTGCATTATCCAGGGCAGCTCTCGGGTGGCGAGCGTCAGCGTGTTGCGCTCGCCCGGGCATTGGTTAATCAGCCCGCCTGTGTTCTGGCGGATGAGCCGACAGGCAACTTGGATCGGCACACGGCGCATCGTATGTTTGATCTACTTAAACAGGTTAATGCGGACTCCAAAACGGCGTTTTTGGTTGTGACGCATGATGCAGAGTTAGCGGCGCTAGCCGATAGGCGTTTGCTGATGGATGCCGGACGACTGGTTGATGCTACTTGATACGCATTGCCATCTGGATGCGCGTGAGTTCGATTTAGATCGTGAGGTAGTGATCGCGCGAGCACTCGCTTCGGGTGTCAAGAGCATCCTGATCCCCGCAGTTGAGCCTGCCAACTTTGAACAGGTACGCGCATTAGCACAGCGAATTCCGGGCGGCGCCTATGCACTCGGTATTCATCCCCTGTACGTACAAAATGTTCAGGATGAGGCGTTAGTGCAACTGCGCCGCGCCCTAGAGGCACAGCGTGATGATCCTCGACTCGTTGCAGTCGGTGAGATTGGCTTAGACTTTTTCGTCGCTGAAATTTCTGCGGGTGAGCAGCGAGCAAAACAAGAACGCTTTTACGTAGAGCAATTAAAGCTCGCCATCGAGTTTGATTTACCTGTCATTTTGCATGTCAGGCGCTCGCAAGACGTGCTTCTCAAATATCTCAGGCGCTACTCAGTTCGCGGTGGTTTGGCGCATGCGTTCAATGGCAGCTTGCAGCAGGCTGAGCAGTTCGTCGCGGCGGGATTTGCACTAGGGTTCGGTGGCGCAATGACCTACACACGCGCATTGCAAATTCGTAGACTTGCCTGTGCATTACCGCTGGAGTCAATTGTTCTTGAGACTGATGCTCCGGACATCCCACCTACGTGGTTAACTGAGTCACGTCGCAACGAGCCAGCGGAAGTCGTGGGCGTCGCACAAGCGCTTGCTGAGCTAAGGCAGGACTCTTACGAGGATATTCTTGCGAAGACGGCAAGTGCTGCCTTCCGCGCAATCCCAAAACTTCACGCAATACTCTGAGTGCTTTCCGCCCCCAACGCATCGCGCAATAGTCTGCGCAGCACGGTGTACCGATAAATACCAAAACAAACGTTTGTGTGGTTATGACAGCGTGTTCAAGGCTTGATTTAGGTCAGCAATGAGGTCCTCGGTGTCTTCGAGTCCGATATGCAAGCGAACCACAGCCCCGCGTTGACTCCAATCCGTCAAGACACGCGTTCCAGCGAGGTCCGTTGGAATGACCAAGCTTTCAAAGCCGCCCCATGAGGCACCCAAACCAAATAACGCGAGTGCATCGATGACACCTTCTGCCTGGGCTTGGGAATACCGCTTTTGTAATTCAAACGATATGAGGCCATTCGTGCCGTGGCAATGCTTTTTCCAAAGCGCATGACCAGGATCATTAGGGAGTGCTGGGCAAAATACATGCGCTATTTCGGTCCGAGACTCAAGCCATTGCGCCACCAGCAGAGCGCTTGCAGCGTGGGCCTGTAATCGTATTGGCATCGAGCGCACACCGCGCAGTGCCATGAAGGCGTCATCTGCTCCGACGGTCTGTCCAAAGCCATAGGTCGCTTTTTGTAATGCAGGCCAAGCGCGCTCGTTGGCGACGGAGGCCCCCATCATCAAATCAGAGTGACCTCCGATATATTTTGTAATGGCCGTAATAGAGACGTCTGCGCCGAGTGCGAGTGGCTGATACAGCCAGCCTGACCCCCATGTGTTGTCGGCGATCACCCATAAGTTAGATTTCTTTGCAATCTCGGAAATACGCGGCAGATCAAGCATATCGTAGGTGATCGTGCCTGGGCATTCGACATACAAGACCTTTGTGTTTGGTTGAATCAAGGCCTCGACACCATTGCCGTCCGGCGGGTAGAAAGTATGGCTGATTCCAAGGTCGGCGAGTTGATGCTTGCAGAAGTTCCGGACTGGTTCGTACGAAGCATCGCTCAGCAAAATATGATCGCCCGGCTTTAAGAACGCCAAGAGTGTCACCGCGATCGCAGCTTGACCTGTGGGAAATAGAAAGCCACGATGGCCATCTTCGAGTTCGACCAAGGCATCTTCAAGCGCATACGTCGAGTCAGTCCCGCGCGCGCCATAGGACGGCAGTCGTTCCGTCTCGCGGCGCTTGCGGGTGTCACGCCAGTCCTGGACCGTATCAAACACGTAGGTGCTCGCCCTTGAAACGGGTGCATTGACCCAGCCCGTATGGTTTCGTCCAGCTCGCAGCAGCCGTGTACTGCGCTTGGTTGATTCAGACATGCTTAAACATCCCTTAATAGAAGATGCTTGAACCTTATCACGAAGAGGGTCACCACGGACGTCGCGCCTCTAGAAACGCAACGCCCTGACCGTCGGTGTTAACCCGACTGGTTATTACCTCGGCCATGTTGACCCGAGCGTGGTGCAGGCAAGGTGATACCTTTTTCTTTAGCACGCTTCTCTATCTCAGCGCGATTTTCAGCCATGAGTTGTTTGCGCTCCTCAGGTGACTTCGCTGCACGCATTTTTTCTTTCATCGCTTGGCGCTCCTGCTCGGTCATGAGCTCTCGGATCGCGGCATGCCTTTCGCCGTCACATGACTGCGCCTTTTTGCCGCCTTCGCCCTGCATACCTAAGCCCATACTTTGCCCCATACCTTGGCCCATGCCCATTCGGTGCCCCTTGTCGCCATGGCCTTTTCCTTGGCACTGCGGTTGAGTGGCAGTTGGAGCGGGTGTTGCAGCTGGAGGTGGGCTAGTTTGTGCTTGGGCGGTTACCATCACCAGGCCAAAACCAACGGTGGCCATCAGGCGAGCTGCGAATTTACGTGGTGTGTTCATGTTGCGTTCCTATTGAAGTGAAAGAAATGTCTCAGCGAATTGTGTGCTGCGGACAAGACGTATTCAATCAGTCACGCACGATTTTTTTATGTCAGACAAGCGGCGATTTGTAACGCTAAGGTCGAAATTCGTACTTTGATACATTGCAATACAATTTTCCGGAAAAGAAGCTGGTCAGAGTGGGGCTTCAAAGGCATGATGGCAATATGGATCACATACTAGTCGTAGATGATGACCGAGATATCCGAGAGCTACTGAGCGAATATCTCCAAAAGCAAGGTTATCGCGTGTCTGTCGCTGCAGATGGTCGAGCTATGCGCACGGCAATTTCGCATGCCATGCCAGATCTGATTGTGCTTGACTTAATGCTGCCGGGTGAGGATGGTCTGACTTTATGCCGTGAACTGCGCAGTCAGTCCGATGTTCCGATATTGATGCTGACCGCCCGCGGAGAAGAAATCGATCGAATTGTGGGGCTGGAGATGGGGGCAGACGACTATCTTGCCAAGCCATTTAACCCGCGCGAGCTTGTCGCTCGCATTAAGAGTGTCCTGCGCCGTGCACGGGCATTACCGCCAAACCTTCGCCCAGATGAGGCACGACTTATTCATTTTGCAGGCTGGACGCTTGAGGTGGCCACGCGCGATCTGATTGGTCCTGACCGCTCGCGGCTAGTGCTGAGTGGCACGGAATTTCGATTGTTACGTATTTTTCTAGAGCATCCGAATCGTGTTTTAACGCGTGATCAACTGATCGATCTGACGCAGTCAAGAGAGGCGGAGCCCTTCGATCGCAGTATTGATCTCCAAGTGAGCCGTCTTCGACGTCGGCTTCTCGATAATCCCAAGGAACCCTCCCTCATCAAAACAGCGCGTGGGCAAGGCTATGTGTTGGCTTGTGAAGTGACGGTTGAGCACTGATGCGCTGGCTGCCTCGCTCCTTGTCCGGCCGCTTGGTGATTGTGTTTGTAGGCGGACTCATCCTTGCGCAAGTGGTGAGCTTAAGTATCCTATTGCAAGATCGTGGTGAGTTTCTCGCTCGCGCCAGTGGAATGCAGTCGGTCATGCGAGTGGTTAATATCGCACAGTTGCTGGATTCCAGTGATGCGTCAGAGCGTGACCGTATTATTCGCGTACTCCGCTCTCCGCAATTAAAGATCAGTCTGCAGGCAAGCGCAGGTCGGACAAAGCGCGAGATGCTTGATCCTAGCGCACAAGAAACTGTGTTTCTGTCAATGTTGCGACATAAATTGGGAAGTGACAGAGAGGTGTGGGTCAATATCCGTGCGCGCACATCCGCTATGCCTCGGGGCGCCCCCGCGCTAGAACACGGAGCACACCGTGTTCGTACTGAAGGCCGTGGCGGTCCACCAGCGCTCGTTGCGCATGTCAGGTTACAGGATGGTGTTTGGTTAAGCGTCGATTCGACGCTGGAGCCGCAAACAATGTCTTGGCCATATCGCGCTCTCGTCAGCGCGTTAGTGCTGTTGATGGCGGTTATCGCACTTGCTTGGTTTGGTGTGCGTTGGGTCACTCGTCCCTTAAAGGACTTTGCCCAAGCTGCCGAGCGGCTGGGTGAAAACATTGATCGTGCGCCGCTTCCGGAAAAAGGCCCTACTGAAGTTGTCAGCGCCGCCCGCGCGCTCAACGAGATGCAGGCGCGCTTGTCGAAGTATCTGAGTGACCGCACCCGCATATTGACCGCCATGTCGCATGACTTAAAAACGCCCATCACCCGCATGCGGCTGCGTGCGGAGCTACTAGAACATGAGGTCACGCAAGCTAAATTCAAACAAGACCTTGCAGAGCTTGAAGCGATGGTCAGTGGCACGCTTGACTATATGCGTGGAGTGCAGGATGGCGAGCCTGTGCGGACAACGGATATCAACTTGTTGTTGAAGTTGCTCCAAACTGACAGTGGGGAATTAGGGCATGTCGTGCATATCGATGGTCAGGCTCACAGCGAACTATTATGCCGGCCGCAGTCGCTTAAACGCTGTCTTGCGAACTTGATTGAAAATGCGGTGAAGTACGGTGAAGTCGCTCATGTACAGATAACCGACTCAAGGCAGATGCTACAGATCGTGATTGAGGACGAGGGTGCTGGCGTGGCTGCGAACGAGCTCGCCATGTTGTTTGAGCCGTTTTATCGTGTAGAGGGTTCGCGTAGTCGAGATACTGGTGGAACAGGCCTCGGGTTGAGCATTGCGCGCAGTATTGCCGTGCTGCATGGTGGCAGCTTGCATGCAGAAAATACTGAGCATCGCGGCTTGAGGCTTACCTTGCGCTTACCTCGAGCATCCTCGTAGAGTTACCTTGCTAGGTCGATCCACTAGGGCTTGAATTACTTCTCGATCGCTTGCACTATTTTGTGCTTTGCGCGGCGGGGTAATGGGAAGGGCTCTAGGCTTATTGTGCGTGTTCGTCAGTTCGTTCGCATTGACACTAGCAGTGTTGCCGGATTGGGCAATGCTAAGTCAGGTGACTGGCGCTTTGGTGGCGCTGCTAGCGTTTTGTTGCACGTTGCGACGCGTCGAGCGTATGCGATTGGGCACAAGAACCCTGGGTGCTAAATGGCTGCGAGGTTGCGAGCGACTGCTGGTCCTGCTTATTTCAGGGTTGGTCATGCTGATGTGGGTGGTGTGGCGCGCTGACCTTCGGCTGCAGGACCGGCTCGATCCTGCCCTTGAGAATGTGGCTACGCGTGTCGTCTTCCGTATTGAATCTATGGTGCGAGACCAGTCCGATAGTTTTCGATTTGATGCACAAGTTCTCGATCCAGTGCCTTTGGGTGTTCCACGTCATCTTGAAATCGTGTGGCGATCTACGCCGCAGCCTCAAGAGCGGGAACTTATGCCAGGGCAAGTTTGGCGTGCCGCACTGATTTTGCGTGCACCTCGAGGTTTCGCTAATCCGCACGGTTTTGATTATGAAGGTCACGCGTTTGCCCGAAATGTGCGTGCGCTCGGTCGCGTGCGCGGCGCGCCGATCTGGCAGAGGGACGACTCGTGGGCGAGCCTAGTGGTTGTTGTGGGTCGGGTGCGTCAAGCATTGCGTACGTGCATGCGCCGACATTTAGAAAATAAGCGCTACGGTGCCGTACTGATCGCACTGGCGATTGGGGATCAAGATAGCGTTGATCAGAGGCATTGGCGTGTTTTTAACCTGACGGGCATCACACACCTCGTATCCATTTCAGGTTCCCACGTGACGATGATTGCGGCAATGGGTGGGCTTGTGATGTTTTGGTTAAGTCGCCGGGTGCGCTGGCAACGCAGGGCTCTGTGCGAATGGATACCTGCACGCGTGTTAGCTGCAATGGCCTCAGTCGTGGTTGCCTTTTGCTACTGCTTACTTGCAGGTTGGGGGGTGCCAGCAAGACGGACATTTTTTATGCTGCTCGTAGTAGGCGCTGCGCTTTCACTCAGATTGCCAGTCTCGATGTCGGGAGTATTGTGTTTTGCCGCAGGTGTGTTGGTGGTGATCGATCCTTGGGCACCACTGGCGACTGGGTTTTGGCTCTCTTTTGGAGCGGTTGCTGTGCTGTTTAGCGCTGCGCACGGAGTGCTCGCAAGTAGTCGGTCTGAGAGCTTGCCGCAGCGCTTGTGGAGCGCATTGAGCCAGGCTACGCGCTTACAGTGGCTAATTACGGTTGCGATGACACCGCCCTTAGCATTTTTGTTTCAGCAAGTGTCGCTCAGCTCACCCCTCGCCAATGCGTTGGCAATTCCGGTGGTGACGTTCGTCGTTACGCCCTTGGCACTATTGCTTGCATTGGTCTCGGTCTTTCCAGGTATTGACTCTCTCGCCGCGTGGCTTGCCTGGTGTGGTCATGCAGCGCTCCAGACGGTCTTGCTTCCCATTACCTGGCTTTCGCAAGCGCCGTGGGGTGCGTTTAGCGTGTCAGCGATGCCGTTGACCTGGCTATTTGTGGCCTTGGCGGGCGCCGCGTGGGCCTTATTGCCGCGTGGAACCCCCGTACGCTGGACGGGGTGGGTGTTTATGCTTCCCGCCCTTGCGTGGCAACCGCAGCGGCCCGCTTCAGGTGATTGGAGTCTTCTGGCATTGGATGTTGGCCAAGGCACTGCAATATTGATAAGTACAGCACAACATCATCTATTGTTTGATGCGGGGCCGGCGATGGGTCAGACTGATGCAGGGCAACGTATTGTTATTCCGGTGCTCAGAGCGCTTGGTGTACGAGCGCTTGATGCACTCGTCTTATCCCATGCTGATATCGATCACACGGGTGGGTTGGAGTCTCTGTATGCTGAACTTACAATCCCGCTAACCTATGCGTCTTTTGACGTTGGCTTGTTTTTGCAAGAGCGCTTGCGTCGTCGTCGCATACGCTCTCGTACCTTAGCGATGGATGAGGCGAGCTCAAGGCGAAACACCTCGCTAAACCTTCAGCGGTGTATTGCTGGGATGACCTGGCATTGGGATGGTGTGACCTTTACCTTCTTGCACCCGCAGGAGGCAAGCCACGTGTTAACTCCGGGTAAGCAAGGCGTCAAAGCAGTGTCCAAAATACGGACAAATGCTCAGAGTTGTGTCCTAAAGATTTCTGGACAACATCACACCGCTTTGCTGCCGGGAGACCTCCCAGCGCAACAAGAACGTGCGTTGGTGGGGTGGCAGCGCAATGCGCTAGCAGCTGATGTGGTCGTGATTCCTCATCATGGGTCGGCAACTTCCTCAAGTACTGAGTTTGTTGACGCGGTCGGTGCACGGCATGCGTTGGCATTGGTTGGTTATCAGAATCGCTTTCAGCATCCGGATCCGCTGGTGGAGAGGCGTTGGCGACAAGTCGGCTCAACGCTTTGGCGCTCTGATCGTCATGGTGCGATCGAGGTGCAGTCTGTGCACTCTGCGCTAATTGTTCGCAGCCAACGGGCGTTAAACCATCGCTATTGGCACCGTCAGGAGTAACTAGCTTCTTTTGAAAGCTGGTTTTTTAGATATCATGTTTGTAATACGTGTTTATTAGACTAAGCTAAACTCAAGCTACCAATAATAAGTAAGACCTGACCGTACTGGAGATTCTGCATGCAATTCTTAAAACTCGTTTCGGCGGCAAGCTTGGCTGGCCTATCCTTGATCACTTCGGTGGCGGTACAGGCGCAAGTTTTTTCTGATAAGCCTATTCAGTACATCATCCCGTTTCCACCGGGTGGTGAGTCCGACGTAGTGGCGCGTCTCCAATCTGACCTCTCCGTTAAGCAATTTAAGCAGCCAATGGTCGTGATCAATCGGGCGGGTGCGGGCGGAGCGCTAGTCTGGAGTCAGATGAACACCTACCCAGCGGATGGCACGAACATTATCGGCGTGAATATTCCGCACATTATGTTGCAGCCCTTGCAGGATGGAACCCAGTACAAAACACAAGATATTAATGCGGTTTATTACTACCATTTCACGCCAGATGCGTTGATGGTGTCTGCGGATAGTCCTTACAAGACGTACCAAGATTTTGTGGCTGCTGCAAAGAAGAACCCGGGCAAAATGACGTTGGCAGGCTCGGCCCAATACTCCGCTAATCACATGGCTACGGAGCGTTTGAATAAGCTTGCTGGCGTGAAGGTGAACTATGTCCCATTCAAAGGTACGGGGGACCTGATTTCATCACTGATCGGCATGCACGTAGACGGTGCGATGGGCTATTTGCCCCTAGCGATTCAGCAAAAAGCTCGCGTCCGTACTCTGGCCGTCGCGACCGAGACGCGCCATCCCGCTTTGCCTGATGTTCCTACTTTCAAAGAGCTAGGCTTGAACTGGGTTGATGGCGCCTATCGCGGTATTGGTATGCCCAAGAGCACACCAATGGACATCCAGAAAAAAATGTCTGACTACATGGCGCAATTGAATGCCGATGCGGCAACTAAGAAGCGTTTGGAAGACGGTGGCTTTGTGCTTGTCGACATACCGCTCGAAAAAATCCCAGCCTTCATGAAAGAGAAAGAGCCTCTGGTCATGGAAGACGCTCGTAACGCCGGTATGCTTAAGAAGTAAATGGATAACTCGTCACCCCGACTCGAAGCCATTGAATGTGTGAGCCCTGCGGGGTTGCATCGCATGGCCTATTGGGAGTGGGGTGAACGAGATAATCCTGACGTCGTTTTATGTGTACACGGCTTAACGCGTACGGGTCGTGATTTTGATGTTTTGGCGAAAGCACTCTCGACCCGCTACCGGGTTGTATGCCCGGATGTGGTTGGCAGAGGTTTATCTGATCGGTTAAGCCAGCCGCTGTTTTATGCTGTGCCTCAGTACACGAGCGATATGGTGACCTTGATCGGCAGGCTGCAGGCGCATAGGCTCTCGTGGGTGGGTACGTCGATGGGAGGGCTCATTGGTTTAGCCTATGCAGGCTTAGTCGCCACAGCTCGGACGGTTGTGTCCAAACCCCTGCCAGCCCGTGTCACGCAAGCGTTGCCGCAAACAGGGTTGCGACTGGATCGCCTCGTATTGAATGATGTCGGACCACATATTGAGCCCGCATCGCTTGTTCGGATAGGACAGTATGTCGCAGAGGCGGTTAGCTTCGACTCCTTTGACTTAGCAGTGGCGTACGTCCGGCAAACAGCGGCCTCGTTTGGGCCGCATACGGCCGAACAGTGGGCAGCCTTGACGCGACATACGTACATCGAACAGAACGGCAAGTGGGTTAAACATTATGATTTGGCACTGGCCGAGCCATTTAAAGGCATGACGCCCGAGGCGGCTGCGCAAGGCGAAGCCATACTTTGGGCCGCCTTTGACTCATTAATTTGTCCAACATTGATTGTGCGCGGAAATGATTCCGACCTGTTGTCTGAGCAGACGCTTTTACAAATGCTTAGCCGTAATGGAAATGCACAAACCTTCCGTGTTGCGGGAGTCGGGCATGCGCCAACTCTGATGGCTGACGACCAAGTGCATTATGTTCAAAAATTTTTGAATGCTTCGTAGTTTCCGGAGTCTTAGGTTCTATGGCTGAACGTTCCAATTCATTTTGTGCGGATTTGCACTGTCACTCGACCGTGTCTGATGGGCTGCTTACGCCGGATACGGTGGCACGGCGTGCAAAAGAGCGTGGTGTAACGTTGTGGTCCTTGACCGATCACGACGAGCTCGCTGGGCAGAAGCTTGCGAAACAAACGGCACAAGAAATTGGCTTAGACTACCTTGGCGGTGTCGAGATTTCGGTGACGTGGGCTGGTAAGACAGTTCACATTGTTGGTTTGGGCATTGATGCCGAAAACGCTGTGTTGGCCGAAGGTCTGCGGGTCACGCGCAGTGGTCGGTCAGAGCGCGCGCGACGCATTGGGGAGCGATTGGCCGACTTAGGTATGCCGGGTGCTTTTGAAGGGGCGGCGAGTCTTGCCGGCAACCCTGAACTAATTAGTCGCACGCATTTTGGGCGGTATTTGCATCAGGCTAAATTCGTTCCGAATGTGCAGACTGCGTTTGATCGTTACCTGCACGATGGGGGCCCAGGACATGAACCGATGCGTTGGGCTGCGTTGGATCAAGCCATCACATGGATTAGTCACGCAGGCGGCGTTGCGGTCATTGCGCATCCCGGCCGTTATGAATTTACACAAACGCAGTTCGATGCTTTCTTTGCTGCCTTCAAAGAACTGGGGGGCAAGGGAATTGAGGTGATCACGGGCAGTCACCACCCGGGGCAATACCAAACTTACGCTGGCGTGGCGAGACAGTATGGGTTTCTCGCCTCATGTGGTTCTGACTTTCACGGTCCGGGCGAAGGCCGCTACGATCTGGGCAGTTTGCCACCGTTACCGAGTGATTTGACGCCAGTGTGGGATGTACTGAGTTAAGCGTATATGAATAAAGCCTTTGTGAAAGAACAAGATGGAGATCAGGATGAGGATCTCCCTGAAGCACTGGCTCTGCCGAAGGGTACAAAAAATTATTTGACGCCTGAGGGCTATGCGACCTTGCGTGAGGAATTCGTTCGACTGATGAACGAAGAGCGGCCGGCGATGGTACAGGTTGTCTCTTGGGCCGCGTCGAACGGCGATCGCTCAGAGAACGGCGACTATTTGTACGGTAAAAAGCGTTTGCGGGAAATTGATCGCCGAATGCGTTTTTTGACTAAACGTCTTGAACTTGCCGAAGTGGTGGACCCTGCGGCACAAACGAATCGAGATCAGGTATTTTTTGGTGCAACGGTCTTGTATGTGAACCAAGACGGTGAGGAGTACCGCGTGACCATCGTCGGCGTGGATGAAGCGGAGCCGCTACAGGGAAAAATCAGCTGGGTGTCGCCTGTGGCACGGGCGCTGACTAAAAGCAGAGTAGGGGACTTAGTGACACTGCGCACCCCAGGCGGGATCGAAGAGTTGGATGTTCTAGAAATCAGCTATCCGGTGTAGCGATTGCGGCGGCATAGCCATCGCGACTATCCGGCCATTTGAATTTAAATCCTGTTGCAACCAAGCGGGCGTTACTAAGCCTCTTGCTGCCGACCATCGCCGGTGCTGGGCCGACCGGTGGGCAGGGTCCTCCTACGGATTGCGCTAAGGCTTCGTACAGCGCTCGCATCGATAGCGGCGTCGAATCTGACACGATGTATACAGAAGCTGGGTTCTGAAGTGAGAGCATATGAAGTGCCGCCGCAGCAGCATCCTCGACATGGATGCGGTTGACCCAATGGCGGTCACCCAGTGGTGCAGAGGCCTGTCCCAGGCGCAGACGATCAAGTAAGAAATTGCGACCTGGACCATAAATGCCTGACAAGCGCAAACAAATAGTTTGAAGCTGATGGCTGCGGCCGTATTCTAGTAGCCATTGCTCAGCTTCACATAAAACTTCGCCATTAAAATGTTTAGGTGCTGTGGGTGTGTTCTCATCCACCCAGCGGTCTTCATGGTTGCCATACACCGCAGACGATGAAATAAAAATAACTCGTTCAAGTGCTGGTGAGAGGCAGGCCTCGATCGTCTGCTGCAAGCCATGCAAATAGATCGATTTATAGTCTGCCGGTGTTCGTGCCCCAGGCGCGGCGGCAAAGACAATATGTGTAATGTCCTTGGGTAGTTTCTCTAAGGTCTCGGTGTCTGTGAGATCTGCACTGAGCCACCGAAAGTTTTTCGGCATGGCTGCGGTTGTGAGCGGCGTTCGACGCAGCCCAAGCACTTGCGTAGCGTGAAATTCACCAAGCTGATGTGCCAGTCGAATGCCAAGGTCACCGCAACCCGCGATGAGTATCTTCGCTTGGGCTAACTTTCCTGTGTGCGGGATGCTCATGCCTCTTGTGCTCCGGTGGTCGGCACAAAGAAACGCTCCTGCAGTTCAGTCAATCCAATGCGCTCAAGCACTGCTTGTAGGCGTGCAGCAGCAACCGGTTTCGGAGGCCCCTTACGTTCGGCGATGATCAGCTCGTTCTTGAGCGAGTGTTCCCAGCCCACCAGTTCGGTCACGGTCACTTGATACCCATGCGCCTCGAGTTGTAGGCAGCGTAGCGAATTCGTGACTTGGCTCCCAAATTCCCTCGTGTGTAAGGGATGACGCCAGATTTCGGTCAGGGGGTCCTTAAGTTGGGCTGTTTTGTGTTTGCGTAAAACGCTCGCCACTTCGGCCTGGCAGCAGGGCACGAGAACCATATAGCGCGCCTGCTTGGCGAGGCCGAAGCGGATAGCGTCGTCCGTTGCGGTATTGCAGGCGTGTAGGGCGGTGACTATATCGACACGGTTGCCGATGTCTTCGGAGGCGATGGCTTGCGCCACTGTCTGGTTGAGGAACCGCATCTGGGTGAAGCCCAGCTTATTGGCGAGGTCCTGTGCGTGAGTGACGAGCTCAGGGCGACTTTCAATGCTCAGCATTGTGGCTTGTGTCGCGTGATGACGCAGGTACAGGTCTACTAAAATGAATCCCAAATAAGACTTACCAGCGCCGTGGTCGACTACGCTGAAATCTGGGCGCTCAAGCGCAAGCTCTTTCAGTAAGGGTTCGATGAATTGGTGCAGATGATAGACCTGCTTGAGCTTTCGCCGACTATCTTGATTGAGCTTGCCATCACGCGTCAGGATGTGCAGGGCTTTAAGTAGCTCTGGGGATTGTTCGGGACGGATGTCAAGTGCAGTCATGGTGCCAGATTATCGTACAAATGCTCGGTACAATGTGCCTATTCTGAATAAAGCGGTAGAGACGATGTCTGACGTCATTGCGCTAATTTTCGATTTTGACGATACGCTCGCTCCGGACAGCACTTCGGGCTTTCTGGAGAGCATAGGCGTTGACACGCAACAGTTCTGGTCCGGCAGGGTCGATCCCTTGCTGGTACAAGACTGGGATCCGGTACCCGCTTATCTACACGAGATGATTGCGTTGTCTCAGCGAGGAGATCATGGTCTGATCACTCAGGAACGTTTGCAGGCTTGGGGACGTGCCTTACCCTTGCATACTGGGGTTACAACATTGTTTGCGAGGCTGCGCGACCAAGTGCGTCGTGCGCATCCTCAAGTACAGCTCGAGTTTTATCTCATCTCTAGTGGGATTGGCGATGTTGTGCGGCACACTTCGATTGCCTCCGAATTCAATGCGATTTGGGCTTCCGAGTTCATTTATGACGAGACGGGTGGTATTTCTTTTCCACGACGAATCGTCAGCTTTACGGATAAGACACGCTACTTGTTCCATATTCAAAAGGGTATCGTGGGCCCCGCCTTTGTTGGTAAGCCTTTTGAGGTGAACCGTAAGGTGCCTGAAGATCGTTTGCGTGTGCCTTTTGACCAAATGGTATTCGTGGGCGATGGCTATACGGATATTCCATGTTTTTCGCTGATCCGCAGTTCCGGTGGCTTTGCATTCGGTGTTTGGGATCCTAAACATCGTGATAAGCGCAGTCGGGCTTGGGGGTTCATTGAAGATGGACGCGTATCCAATCTCAACCAAGCGCGCTACGACGACGATGCTGAACTGTATCAGTGGCTCGAGGAAGCGTTAACGAGCTTGGCTGGTCGTATTGCCCTGAAATCTCGTGTCTACCGCGGATGAGGCCATGATGCGGCTTGCCCTCGAGCAGGCCGTACGCGCAAAAGACCTAGGAGAGGTCCCGGTTGGTGCCGTGTTGTTAGATGCCTCTGGGCAGGTGATCGCGACAGGCTTCAATCGCACCATTGCTGACCACGATCCAACAGCCCACGCTGAAATCGTCGCCTTGCGGGCGGCAGCGCGGGAAGTGCAGAACTATCGTCTGCCCGGCGCAACACTTTATGTCACCCTCGAGCCCTGTGCGATGTGCTTGGGTGCCATGCTCCACGCACGTTTGGGTCGTATTGTCTTTGCGGCAGCTGACCCCAAAACAGGAGCCTGCGGAAGCGTGGTCAATCTGCTCGAGCACGCGACACTCAACCATCAGACAGTGCTGACGTCGGGTATTTTGGCGGAGGAGTGCGGGACGTACTTGCGGGATTTCTTTAAAGATAGACGTGGCAAGACCCAGCAAGCTGACCCGATGGATGCAACATGACACACGAGGCCGTATGAGTAACAAAAAACAAGCTTTGGATGCTCGGGCGCGGGGTATTTATGTCGTGTCACCCTCAAGTGCGGTTGCGGATGCGAAGGTCCTGGCGCGCGGCGTTAAACGCCTAGAGAAAATGGGTTTTAAAGTTGCGCTTGACCGCGATACGCTTGCGCGCGAGCAGCGCTTTGCTGGCCCAGATGAGTCACGCCTTGCAGGCTTGCATCGAGCGGCTAAACAAAGCTTGCCGATTGTCATGGCCTCGCGCGGTGGCTACGGGATCACACGCTTATTACCGCACATTGATTGGCACCTGATGGCTCAAGCCAACAAACGTTTTGTCGGACAAAGTGACTTCACCGCCTTTAATCTGGCTTTGCTCGCCAAGACCGGTTTAGTTAGTTATGCCGGGCCGACTGTTTGCTATGACTTTGGAGCACCTAAGCCAGAGATTTTGACGACTGAGATTTTTGGTGAAGTCATGCGCGGTGAGCTCGAGATCCTGAGTTTTGAATCTGAGGACTCAGACGCGGTGGATTGCCGAGGCGTCTTGTGGGGTGGGAATCTGGCAATGATTACTGCGCTCATTGGTACGCCTTTTATGCCTAAGATAAAAAAAGGCATTTTGTTTATTGAAGACGTGGGTGAACATCCGTATCGCATCGAGCGCATGTTGCTTCAACTTGCTCAAGCGGGAATTCTAAGTAAGCAGAAAGCCTTGTTGCTTGGAGGTTTTACCGACTACAGGTTGGCTGAGCATGATCGGGGCTACGATTTGCAGGCGGCTATTCGCTTTATTAAGCAGTCTGTGGGCATCCCTGTTATTACGGGATTGCCGTTTGGACATACGCCGATGAAGGCAACGCTGCCGGTCGGCGCAAAGGTAGGTGTCGCGACTGAAGACGGCTTGGCTCATATCGTGTTTGATGAGCACCGCGACTAAGCCTTGATCGCGGTGCAGAGTGACGGCGACAAGCCGTCCTTTACTGTTTGTCGCGCGCTTTGAGGTATTCCTGCGTTTCTTTGATGACAACGCCGGAGAGCAACACAATCCCAATCAGGTTAGGGAAGGCCATGAGACCGTTGAATACATCCGATACTGCCCAAACTAGATCAAGTGATACGACCGTCCCGATCATGACAAAGCTTGTGTAGACCCAACGGTAAGGTGTGACGAAGCGTTTGCCCAAGGCATATTGCGTGCACTTCTCGCCGTAGTAGCTCCAGCCCAAGATTGTTGAGTAGGCAAAAAATAGTAGGCCAATCGTGACGATCCATCCACCAGGTCCAGGCAACATGTTGTCAAATGACAGCGAGGTAAGTGCTGCACCGGTCGTACCCGTTTTATATTGACCACCCATTACCAGCACGATCCCTGTGATCGAGCAAACAATGATAGTGTCGATAAAGGTTCCGGTCATGGATACCAGCGCCTGCTTGACGGGTTGGTCTGTCTTGGCTGCTGCAGCGGCGATGGGCGCGGTTCCTAGGCCAGCTTCGTTTGAGAACACACCACGGGCGACACCATATCGAATGACTGTGCCAATCGCACCACCGGCTGCAGCTTGCCCTGTAAATGCGTCTTGAAAAATCACGGCAAGCGCTGGCAATAATGCTTCAATGTTAAATAGGATGACCGCCAAACCGCCAAGCAAGTATGTTGCGGCCATGAAGGGCACGATCACGGCAGTCACGCGTGCAATGCTTTTGATGCCACCCAGAATGACGAGAGCCGTGATCGTTGTCAGGATCACGCCAGTTAGCCAGCCTGGCATCCCGAAACTCGCCTGTGCAGACTGAGCTAAAGAGTTGGACTGTACCGAGGCCCCAGTGCCTAACGCAGCAATCATGCCAAACGCGGCAAAGCAAACTGCGAGCCATTTCATTTTTAGCCCATTTGCGATGTAATACATCGGACCACCGGACATGGTTCCATCAGCCTCTTTGACGCGATATTTGACGGCTAGCAAGCCCTCTGCGTATTTGGTGGCCATGCCAAAGAAGGCACTGAGCCACATCCAGAAGATTGCGCCCGGACCTCCGAGGACAACTGCGGTCGCGACACCTGCGATGTTGCCTGTGCCGATGGTTGCTGCCAGGGCCGTCATCAGCGATTGAAACTGTGAGATATCACCAGGCATTTCTGGGTGCCGTTTTGGTGAGAAGGCCATGCGAAGTGCTTCGGGTAGCAGTCGGACTTGCAGTGCGCCTAGGCGGATAGTTAGATAACATCCTGTGCCGACTAACAGGATAAGTAAGACTGGGCCCCAGACGTAGCCCCCTAGTGTGTGAAATAAAATAGTCAGCGATTCCAAGTTTTTCTCCTCGTATTGTGTGATCGAGACATGCCCTAAAGCAGCCTCGTCGCATGATAGGCAGTCGAAGGTAAAAATTGGCCGATTTCACCGAGTTGTTACACTGAAAACATATCTATCAAGATGTAACCGCATCATTTACATAAGCAGCCTACCGTGATAACAGCATCAAACCTCGCAATACAGTTTGGACCCAAGCCACTTTTTGAAAATGTCAATGTCAAGTTTGGTGAAGGCAATCGTTATGGACTGATTGGCGCAAACGGGTCCGGAAAGTCCACACTGATGAAAATTATTGGTGGAGACTTAGAGTCGACGGTTGGTAACGTCCATCTTGAGCCGGGCTTGCGTTTAGGTAAGTTGCGTCAGGACCAGTTTGCTTTTGAAGATCAACGTGTACTTGATGTTGTGCTCATGGGCCATACCGAAATGTGGGAAGCCATGACCCAGCGTGATGCCATTTACGCTTGCGCAGAGTCGAGTGATGAAGACTATATGCGCGCGGCCGATCTCGAAGCGAAGTTTGCCGAGTACGACGGTTACACAGCGGAAGCGCGTGCGGGCGAGTTGTTGCTTGGCCTTGAGTTTCCTGTAGAACAGCATCAACTACCCATGCGCGAAATCGCGCCAGGCTGGAAGCTGCGGGTGCTGCTTGCGCAGGCTTTGTTTTCGAATCCAGATGTCCTGTTGCTCGATGAACCAACGAACAACCTTGATATCAATACCATTCGTTGGCTGGAGGATGTGCTCAATGGTTATCAGAGCACCATGATTATTATTAGCCACGATCGCCACTTCTTGAACCAAGTGTGTACGCACATGGCGGACCTTGATTTCGGCGAGTTACGGGTGTATCCCGGTAACTATGATGACTATATGTTGGCTTCGACTCAGGCACGAGAGCGTGTATCGAGTGCCAATGCAAAAGCAAAAGAGCGTGTGACGGAACTACAAGACTTTGTACGTCGCTTTTCGGCGAACAAGTCCAAGGCACGTCAGGCAACCTCAAGACTAAAGCAAATTGATCGCCTCAAATCGTCGCAAATCGAGGTCAAACCGTCGTCACGTCAGAACCCGTTTATACGTTTTGAGCAGCTAAAAGTCTTGCACCGCCAGGCGGTGACCTTAGAGAGTGTTACCAAGGCGTTTGAGGCCCCGGTGATCCGTCCTTTCTCTGCAATGGTCGAAGCGGGTGAAAAAATCGCCATTATCGGTGCGAACGGTGCTGGTAAGACCACGCTGTTACGCATGCTCGCACTTGACTTGAGTCCTGATAAAGGTACGGTCAAGTGGTCAGAGAATGCGGATATTGGTTATATGGCGCAAGATGTATCCGAGCTCTTTACCGAGAAAGACAGTAACCTCTTTGAGTGGATGACGCATTATCGACAGCCTAGTGATGACGATCAGTCCATCCGCTCGGTACTTGGCCGGTTGCTTTTCTCGGCGGATGATTTGCCCAAGGCGCCATGTGTGCTTTCTGGCGGCGAGAAAAATCGGATGACTTTCGGTCGGTTAATGCTCAAACGGCACAATGTGATGTTGCTAGACGAGCCGACCAACCACCTGGATATGGAGTCGATTGAGTCCTTGCAGCTCGCGTTAGACAAGTACAAAGGTACGTTGATGTTTGTGTCGCATGACCGAGAGTTTGTCTCGGCGTTGGCGACGCGGGTTTGGGAAATTCAAGCAAATGGCGAAGTGACCGACTACCGTGGACCTTACGAAGAGTACCTCGCCTCTAAAGGCGTTGATCACTAGTGCTCGGATAGCGTTGATGCAATGATTATTCTGGGTTTCGAAAGCTCGTGTGATGAAACCGGCGTAGCGCTCGTATGTACCGAGCGCGGGCTGCTTTCTCATGCGTTGCATACGCAGGTAGCCATGCATGCCGCCTACGGCGGCGTGGTTCCCGAGCTCGCCTCCCGTGATCATGTGCGTCGTGTCGTGCCGCTCACGCGTACGGTACTGGTGCAAGCAGGTCTGAAACTGGCCGAGGTTGACGCGGTTGCCTATACAGCTGGACCGGGCCTTGCGGGTGCGTTACTGGTGGGAGCAAGTGTGGCGCAGTCTATTGCCTGGTCCCTGAATTTACCCGCCATTCCGATTCATCACCTTGAGGGGCACTTGCTCTCGCCACGCATGGCAGATCCGTGTCCAGAGTTTCCTTTTGTTGCGTTGCTAGTGTCTGGCGGGCATACGCAGTTGATGCGCGTTGATGATGTGGGGGTCTATACCTTGCTGGGGGAAACCTTGGATGATGCAGCGGGTGAGGCCTTCGATAAAACGGCCAAGCTGCTTGGGTTGGGCTACCCCGGCGGACCGGCGTTGGCAAGGCTCGCTGAACAGGGGGACCCTGAGCGCATCGTTTTGCCGCGTCCGATGCTACACAGCCAAAATTTGGATTTTAGTTTCAGCGGACTTAAAACGGCCGTGTTGACCCGGTTGCGGGATGCACAGGCCTTGCATGGCCCAGTCACTGAGAGCATGCAGGCAGATTTGGCTGCGGCAACGCAGGCTGCTATTGTTGATGTGTTGGTAGCAAAGTCGGTAGCAGCGCTCGAGCATACCGGACTCAGTAGGTTGGTTGTTTCGGGTGGAGTGGGGGCAAATCGTTTGCTGCGAGAGCGTCTTGCGCAGCGTTTGGCTAAGAAGCGCGCACAAGTTTTTTTTCCACCCCTTGAATTTTGCACAGACAACGGTGCAATGATCGCTTTTGCAGCCGCCCAACGGGTGTCGCGCGGGCTCGTCGACCTGTACGCCACGCGCAGTCATAGCTTTGACGTTCGCCCTCGTTGGGATCTTGCCTCTATTTAGACGTTTTTTTTGCGCCCAAGCGTGGCTCAGTCCCCTGCAACAGTCGACTGATATTTGCGCGGTGGCGGTAGAGCAGCAGCAAACCCATCGCACAGAGTGCAAGGCTCATCGGTAAGTTGGCCTGCCAAAAATATTGCCCCGCTACGATGTAGATGAGGGGGGCTAGGAATGCGCTGACAATTGCCGCCAAAGACGAGTAGCGAAAAAAGACTGCTGTGCCAAGCCATGCGGCCGCGGTGAGTAACGCCATGGCCGGTTGGACTGCAGCTAGCACACCGAAAGCGGTGGCGACACCTTTGCCGCCTTTGAAGCCCAGAAATAGTGGATAGAGATGCCCTAAAAATACCGCAAGGGTGACGCAGGACAGTGTGAGTGGATCGCTTGCCAATCCCGCGGCGAACCAAACGGCAAACCAGCCTTTTGCAGCGTCTCCGACAAGCGTGAGCAGAGCGGCCGCTTTGTTGCCCGAGCGCAGCACATTAGTCGCACACGGGTTGCCTGAGCCGTAAGACCTTGGATCAGCCAGGCCAAACAGCTTGCTGAATACAACCGCGAAGGGGATGGAGCCCACCAAGTAGGCCCCGATCACTAAAGAGACTGCAAACAGCCAGTCGTTTGGTAGGCTCATGCGATGATATTCCCGGGGTGAAATCTGTTATCGGGATTCTAGCGCGACCTTGCGCTCTTCCTACAAAATAGCGGGTTAGTCCCCTAGCAGCGGGTACAATCAAACTTGATTCATAAAAGGTATTTAGTGCGTGCATATGCATATTTTGGTCTCAAATGATGATGGCTATACCGCCCCAGGCATCGAGGCTTTGGTGCATGCCTTGCGCGATCTTGCTGAGATCTCTGTCGTTGCTCCAGAGGTCAACCACAGTGGCGCCTCGAATTCACTCACCCTGAGTAGGCCCTTGGCTGTGAGGAAGGCACCGAACGGCTTTACCTATGTGAACGGGACACCATCGGATTGTGTGCACGTTGCGCTAACGGGTCTGCTTGACCGTCGTCCAGACCTCATCGTGTCCGGCATCAACAATGGTGCCAATATGGGTGATGACACCTTGTACTCTGGCACGGTTGCTGCCGCGGCAGAGGGTTATTTGTTCGGCATTCCCTCGATAGCTTTTTCACTGGTGTCTAAGGCCTGGTCTAACTTAGATGCTGCGGCGCAGCACGCGCGTAGCATGGTTGCCCATCAGCTAAAGAATCCAATCGCCGGTCCGGTTTTATTGAACGTCAACATTCCCGATTTGCCGTTTAGCGAAATAAAGGGCGTTCAAGCCACGCGCCTCGGTAAGCGCCATCCTTCCCAGCCAGTGATTCCGACGAGTACACCCTCGGGCGAGACGGTCTACTGGATCGGCCCCTCGGGCGCAGCAAATGACGATTCAGAAGGGACAGATTTTTATGTCTTGCAACGTGGCTATGTATCGGTCACGCCCCTGCGTCTTGACTTGACTCAGCAAGCGCAGGTCGAGCAGCTTGGTCGGTGGGTCAAGCCGCTATGAGCGAGCAGAACCGCCAGAAGCCTACGCCAACGTCAGGGCGCTCAACCTTGGGTTCTGGCAAAGGTTTGCATGGCATTACTGCAACGAACAGTAATACAAAAATATCAGCGTCGCGCTTACGTACCGCGGCGACACCGCCGCAGGCAGAGAGGTCGGCCGTGGGCAATCAGGGGCTGAACTCGGAGCGCATGCGCACGGTCATGGTTGAAAGATTGCTCGCGCAGGGCATCACGAACGACCGCGTGCTTGCAGCGATGCAGCTCGTGCCGCGCCATGCGTTTGTCGATGGCGCGCTCGCTAGTCGTGCCTACGATGACGCCGCCTTGCCGATCGGGCACAGCCAGACCATTTCTCAACCGTGGGTAGTGGCTCGAATGATTTCGATTGCAGCGGAGGTCGCGGGTGCGACAAAAGTGCTAGAGGTTGGCACAGGTTGCGGCTACCAAGCGGCGGTGATGGCACAAGTTTTTTCTCAGGTGTACTCGATCGAGCGTATCCGGGCGTTGTACGATATGGCTAGAGAACATTTACGTGTGCTAAAGCTTTCAAGGATTCGGCTCACGTATGGAGATGGAATGGCGGGCTTACCGGGTGCAGCCCCCTTTGATGCAATCGTTGTTGCGGCGGCTGGTTTGAAAGTTCCGCAAGCATTGTTGAGTCAATTGGCAATCGGTGGGATTTTGATTGCGCCGGAGGGTGTGGGTACGCAGCGTCTAGTTAAGATTCAGCGTACTGGGGTGGCAAATTGGGAAAGGCAAGAACTGGAAGAAGTGCGGTTTGTGCCGCTTAAAGCTGGGGTGCAGACGTGATGACACAGGAGATGAGAATGCAGGGTGGCTACAGATTCCACGATAAACAAGATGGAGTGACGGCAGAGTATGTGCGTCATGGTGCCTCTCGATGGATGCTGGTGGCGTGTGTGGCGGCTGCGACCTTAGTGGCTGGTTGTGCCAACCAGTCTGGATCACGTGCGCCGGTCACGGATCTGAGTGGGTCTTCGGCCTCCTCAGCTGCGACCTATACCGTGAAAGCAGGTGATACGCTCAACAAGATTGCACGGTCAACAGGCGTGTCAGAGGCAACGATTACGCGGCTTAATAAAATTACAAACCCAAACCTGTTGGTTGTGGGGCAAGTGTTGCGCTTGTCAGACGGAGGAGCTGCAGCACCTAAGCCCGGCAGCGCTGGGATGTCGCGTCCTGCACCACAAGCGTCTGCAACGACCTCAAGTGAAAGCTCGCCACCACCGCGCGCAGCGGACGCTGGGATCATCAATTGGGGTTGGCCAGCCAAGGGCAAAGTGATTCAAGGTTTCACACCAGCGACCAAAGGAATTGACATCGCAGGTGCTGCTGGTGATGCGATCGAAGCGGCAGCGGGTGGCAAAGTTATGTATGCCGGCAATGGTGTGAGAGGGCTTGGTAACTTAGTTATCATTGAGCATAGCGATGGCTTCATCACTGCGTACGCGCACAACCGTACGCTGCTAGTCAAGGCAGGGCAAGAGGTAAAGAAAGGCTTCAAGATTGCGGAAATGGGTCAGACAGACACAACCTCAGTACGGCTTCACTTTGAGGTGCGTCGACAGGGCACGCCTGTAGATCCCTTGCAGTACTTGCCTACGCGTTGATTGGTTGCGATGACGCCCACCCTTGTCTTTGACTTAGAAACCATCCCTGACATTGTTGGGTTGCGCCGGTTGAATGGCTGGTCCGCTGAGGTGCCGGATAGCGAGGTTGCGACGCGCGCCTTCGCTGCACGCAAGGAGATTACAGGCAGTGATTTTCTACCCTTGCATTTACATCGCGTCGCAGTTGTAGGCTGTGTCTTTCGCGATGACCAGGGCTTTCGGGTCAAGTGCTTGGGGCAAGAGAATGATCCAGAGCCAGCGCTTCTTGCGGGGTTTTTCAAAACGATTGAACGTTACACGCCCAAACTCATTAGTTGGAATGGCTCGGGCTTTGATCTCCCTGTGCTGCATTACCGCAGTTTGATTCATGGTGTTGCTGCCCCGCGCTACTGGGATATGGGCGAGGAAGATCGCGACTTTAAGTACAACAACTACCTTAGTCGCTACCACACACGCCATCTCGACCTGATGGATGTGCTTGCAAAGTATAACGGTCGCGGAAACGCACCCTTAGATGACTTGTCAAAGCTTTGCGGTTTTCCCGGCAAGCTTGGCATGGATGGCAGTCAAGTATGGCAAGCCTGGAGCGATGGTCGTGCGGCCGAAGTGAGAGCGTATTGTGAAACGGATGTCGTCAACACATGGTTGGTGTATTGCCGTTTTAGACTCTTGCGTGGTGAACTCGACACAAAGTCCTACGATGCGGAAATTGAGCTCGTTCGCTCGACACTTGAACAAAGCGCAGAGCCCCATTGGGCAGAATATCTCGCGGCATGGAAGTAATCGTTTTGTGCCGTATGCAATTTTTTGACAGGAGCGTTCGCCATGCGTCGCATTGCTAGAGTTTCAATCTGTTCGGTTAAGGGGCTGCTTGCTCTTGCAACATTTACATCGGTGTTCTGGCTTGGTGCAACCCAAGCGCAGACCGCTGCGCCTAAAACCCCTGCGGCTGCTAGCCAATCGAATACGCCATCCAGTTTGGGTGAGATTCCTGCGGCGGTGATTGCGCAGCTAGAGCTCAATCCAGAGCAAAGACAGAAACTTGATGCAGCTCACGATGCACGCCGAATTATGTGGTCGGCTAACCGCAAGAGCCGTCAGGCCGAATATTCTGGTCTGACACAGTTGCTCAACAAACAAGCCTTTGATCCACGCGAAGCGGTTGCCTTGCGAAAGAAAACCCGCACCGCGATGGATGCTCGCTTTGATGCCGTACAGGAAAAATGGCTAGGTTTTTGGGACTCCTTGAATGAAGGGCAAAGAAAAGTGCTGGTTGCCTACATGAAGGCGCAGCACATTAAACAGGGCATTGCTTCGGAAGCACGTGGTCAGGCAAAGGTCGCTGCGGAGGCGGAGCGCACGGCTAAGGATCCTTCCCGGACCAGATAAGGGCGTGTGGGTGCCAAATTATTTTGAAAAATGACCGGTTGTGAGGATCATGACTTCAGATGTATTGCAGGTCGACGCGCTCGACCTCGAAGCCCGTGGCGTTGCGCGACGCGACGGAAAAGTTATTTTTATCGAAGGGGCTCTGCCGACCGAGCGCGTTAGTGTGCATACCTTTAGGCGTAAGCCGTCGTATGAGGTCGCACGGGTTGAGCAGATTCACCGTTCTGCGTCGCAAAGGGTCACACCGCGTTGTCCGCACTTCGGTGTGTGCGGCGGCTGTCTGATGCAACACTTAGAGCCGAGTGCACAAGTTGCCATTAAACAGCGCGCACTCGAGGATGGCTTGTCGCATTTGGCGAATGTCAAACCAGCACGCATGCTTGCGCCTTTGCATGGACCTTATTGGGGCTATCGTTATCGTGCACGCTTAGCAGTGCGTTGGGTTGCAAAAAAAGGCACGATTCTCGTTGGTTTTCATGAGCGAAAGAGTAGTTTCGTTGCAGATATCCGCACTTGTCATGTTCTTCCTAAGCATGTCGCTGCATTGCTTATGCCCTTGCGCGGCTTGATCATGTCCTTATCTGCTCCGGACCGCTTTCCACAAATTGAAGTGTCTGTGGGCGAGGCTGTAACAGCCCTCGTACTGCGCCATTTGATGCCGTTGACAGAGAATGACCTTGTGCATTTGCGTCAGTTTGCGCAGGAGCACGATATCCAGTGGTGGTTGCAATCGAAAGGGCCCGATACGGTGCACGCGCTTGAGCCTGAGCACGAGACGGCTTTAACGTACACGCTCCCAGAGTTCGGGTTGACGATGCCCTTTCGGCCAACCGACTTTACCCAAGTGAATCATCAAATAAATCGGGTGTTGGTATCGCGAGCGCTGAGTTTGCTCGAGCCTGCTCCAACCGATCGTATTGCTGACATGTTTTGCGGTCTAGGCAACTTTACCTTGCCGCTTGCGACGAGGTGTCGCGAAGTGGTCGGTTTAGAAGGTAGTCCCACCTTGACGCAACGCGCACAGACTGCAGCAAGCACATATGGTTTGAAGCATGTGAGCTTTTCAACCCTCAATTTGTTTGAAGTAACTGCCCAGTGGTTACAGTCGCTTGGGTATTTCGACCGTATGCTCATTGACCCTCCGCGAGAGGGTGCTTTGGCGCTAGCGCAAGCTTTGGTGCAAACGGCCCCAGAGCAACGCCCACGGCGCATTGTGTACGTGTCGTGTAACCCGGCCACGCTTGCGCGGGATGCCGCGATCTTGGTGCACGAGGGTGGCTATCAGCTTAGTAGCGCCGGCGTGGTCAACATGTTCCCGCACACGGGACACGTCGAATCCATCGCCGTGTTCGACCTCTGATTAGCCGAGCGCAGACAAAATTGTCTGCGCTGCGCGTCGCACTTGCTCGGGTGCTGTGCCGCCGATGTGGTTGCGTGCGGCGACCGAGCCCTCTAAGGTCAAGACGGTGTGAACATCGTCTTGAACTGCGGAATGAAATTTTTGTAATTCACTCACGCTCAGATCGGCTAAATCACAGCCCTTGGTTTCGCATTCGCGCACCGCGTGAGCAACCGCTTCGTGTGCGTCACGAAAGGGCACGCCGCGCTTGACAAGGTAGTCGGCTAAGTCGGTCGCGGTCGCGAAACCTTGTAACGCCGCAGCCCGCATATTGTCTGCCTTGACTGTGATGCCAGGAACCATATCGGCAAAGATTGTGAGCGTGTCGCGCACTGTATCCGCTGTGTCGAACAGGCCTTCTTTGTCCTCTTGGTTGTCTTTGTTGTAGGCGAGTGGTTGCCCTTTCATGAGAGTCAGTAGCGCCACCAAATGGCCATTCACTCGACCGGTTTTGCCGCGCGCAAGCTCGGGGACGTCCGGGTTCTTCTTTTGCGGCATGATCGAGCTGCCGGTGCAGAAACGATCAGGCAAATCGATGAAGCCTACTCGCGGGCTCATCCAAATGACGATTTCTTCCGAGAGACGTGAAATATGCGTCATGACTAGCGCGCAGGCGCTGACAAACTCGATGGCGAAGTCACGATCCGATACAGCATCAAGTGAGTTCAGGCAGACTCCGTCGAAGCCCAACAGTTTCGCAACCAGCGGACGATCGATGGGAAAGCTCGTGCCCGCTAAAGCGGCAGCACCTAAGGGGAGGATGTTGACTCGGGTGCGGCAGTCGATGAGACGCTGGGTGTCGCGTCCAAACATTTCTGCGTACGCAAGCAGATGATGACCAAAGGTGACGGGTTGTGCGACTTGCATGTGTGTAAAGCCAGGCAAGATCGTGCCGGCGTGCTCGAGCGCAACGGTGGCCAACGCGCGGCGTAATTGCTTGAGCAGTTCGATGAGCTGGTCAATCTGGTCGCGCAGCCACAAGCGGATATCCGTGGCCACCTGATCGTTGCGTGAACGCCCCGTGTGGAGACGTTTACCGGCATCGCCTACCAACTCAACTAGGCGTTTTTCGATATTGAGATGAACATCTTCTAGGTCAAGCAACCAGGTAAAGCTGCCCGCCTGAATTTCGCTTTGAATTTGCGCCATGCCGCGTTCGATGTCTGCCCGGTCTTGGGGGCTGATGACTTTGACGGCTTCCAGCATTTGGGCGTGGGCGAGCGAGCCCTGTATGTCGAACATGGCCAGTCGCTTATCAAAGTCGACCGAGGCTGTATAACGTTTGACAAGATCCGAAACGGGCTCGGAAAAGCGGGCTGACCACGCTTGCCCTTTCTTGTCAAATTGGCTCTTATTGGAGTTTGGGTTATTTTTCATAGGGATAAATTATAGAACGGGGGCTTTAACCCTGTGTCCATGCGATAATTTTTTAACGTTACAACTCAAAAAGTCCGGAATCAACATGGCTGCGGTAAGGGTCGGCATTGCGCAATTAAACGCTCTAGTAGGGGATTTGGCGGGAAACGCCGCCCAAGTCCTTGAGGCTGCTCGTCGTGCCCATGAGCAAGGAGCGCGTGTGCTTCTCACGCCTGAGCTCATGCTAACCGGTTATCCACCCGAGGATTTGCTGTTGCGCCCCGCATTTGTAGAGGCTTGCCAACGCGCGCTAGGGCAGCTCTGTCAGGATTTGGCAACGCTGGCAGGCTTGCACGTGGTGGTTGGTCACATTGTTGCAACCCCTGGTGGCTTGCGCAACGCGGCTTCGGTGTTGTGTGACGGAGCAGTGCTTGGTACTTATTTCAAACGAGAGTTACCCAATTATTCCGTTTTTGATGAAAAGCGGTATTTCACCCCCGGTGATCAGGCTCTGGTGTTTGTCGCCGGCGGGGTACGTTTTGGCGTCAATATTTGTGAGGATATCTGGCTCGCCGGATCGGCTGATCAAGCGCGCTCCGATGGCGCACAAGCGCTGTTAGTGCTTAACGCCTCCCCCTTCAGTGTGACGAAACAAGCGCAGCGTGCTGACATCGCACAACGTTGTGTGGGACGCACAGGCGTGCCGCTGTTCTACGCCAATATGGTTGGCGGGCAAGATGAACTGGTGTTTGACGGAGCGTCCTTTGTGCTCGATGCCCAGGGGAATGTTTTAACGCGCCTTTCAGACTTCGTTCCAGACATGGCGTTTGTCGACATCCATCCCGATACTGCCGTGCAGCCTGTGGCCAAACCCCACGCCGCACAGCTTTTAACGCTCGTCGCACCAGACTGCGTCGAGGCGCAAGTTTGGAGTGCACTCAAGCTGTGCCTCGCGGATTACGTCAAGAAGAACGGCTTTCGTTCGGTCATACTTGGTCTGTCTGGTGGCATTGATTCGGCCGTTGTTTTAGCCATTGCGGTGGATGCGCTAGGTGCTGAGCATGTACACGCGGTCATGATGCCGTCGCGCTACACGGCCGATATTTCGCAGATTGATTCACGCGAGATGGTTAAGCGTCTTGAGGTTGATTATCGGGAAATCGCAATTGCGGGGCTAGCAAGTAATTTTGACGACATTTTGGGGCCTATTTTTGTTGGGCGCGCTCCAGATGCGACCGAAGAAAACATTCAAGCGCGCTTGCGAGGAATGTTGTTGATGGCTCTTTCCAATAAATTTGGCCATCTGGTGCTGACAACAGGCAATAAATCGGAATTATCGACAGGCTATTGCACGTTGTACGGGGATATGGCTGGTGGGTTTGCCGTGCTTAAAGACGTGGCGAAGACCTTGGTCTACCGGATGGCTAAGTGGCGCAATCTTACTGGCGAGGTCATTCCTGATCGCATCATCACGCGCCCACCCTCAGCGGAGTTACGTGAAGATCAAACGGATCAAGACAGCTTGCCGGAATACGACGTGATCGATTCCATCATAGAGCGCTACGTTGAACAAAATCAGTCCGTGGCCGATGTGATCGCAGCCGGCTATGCGCCTGAAGCCGTCGAGCAAATTGTTCGCTTGATTCGTATCAACGAGTACAAGCGTCGTCAGGGACCGTTTGGCCCCAGAATTACGGAACGAGCGTTTGGCCGCGATTGGCGGTATCCTTTATCTAACGGCTTTCGTGAAGCCACTTAACCCCCCTTAATCGGACAGGATCCATCGTGAAGCAAGTCACAGCAATTATTAAGCCATTCAAACTTGATGAAGTGCGTGAGGCCCTTGCCGAAGTAGGCGTCAACGGCCTGACCGTCACCGAGGTGAAAGGCTTTGGGCGTCAAAAAGGGCATACAGAGCTGTACCGTGGCGCTGAATATGTTGTGGATTTCTTGCCCAAGATTCGAGTAGAAATGGTGGTGGTCGATAGCGCAGTGGATGGTGTTATTGAAGCCATCGTCAAAGCGGCGCGCACGGGTAAGATTGGCGACGGGAAGATCTTTGTATCGTCTGTTGAGCAAGCGGTGCGTATTCGTACCGGCGAAAGTGGTGATGCGGCCCTCTGATGAAGCAATTCAATTGGAATAATCCGTACCCGACGATTCGGATACCGGTCTTTGCACGCAACGTCGTATCCACCTCACATCCTCTCGCTGCGCAGGCAGGGTTGCGGATGCTTCTCAAAGGCGGCAGCGCTGTCGATGCAGTGATCGCGGCCGCGGCCACGATTGCGTTGGTCGAGCCCGTATCGTGTGGCTTGGGCGGCGATGCGTTCTCCATCGTTTGGGATGGTAAGACGCTGCAAGGTCTAAACGCTTCGGGCTATGCGCCTGACGCTTGGAGCCCAGATTACTTCAAGAATAAGTATGGCATTGGCCCGAATGGTCTGGCGCAAGCGCCCAAGCGCGGCGTCGATGCGATCACCGTACCAGGGGTGGTTGCTGGTTGGGCTGCCTTGCATGAGCGCTATGGAAAGTTGCCTTTTGCAGATTTAATGGTTCCGGCTATAGAAATTGCTGAGCGTGGCTATGCTGTGCCGCCAGTCGTTGCTCAGAAGTGGGCGGCCGCCGTGCCCGAATTGAAAGATCAGCCTGGTTTTGCGCACACCTTTATGCCGAACGGTCGCGCGCCGAATGTCGGTGAGCGGTTTGTCTTTAAGGATGTCGCGCAAACCCTGCGCAAGATTGGCGCGACCAAGGGTCGGGATTTGTATGAGGGTGACACAGCAGAAAAGCTCGTGGCCTTTATTCGCGCAAACGGCGGCGCGCATACGCTGGATGATTTTCGTAGCTATCGCCCGGATTGGGTGACACCGATCTCCAAGAGCTATCGCGGCTACACCTTGCATGAGATTCCCCCGAATGGCCAGGGCATCTCTGCCTTGATGGC
>Ga0164293_10000222_pt1 | contig 42178 bp, 40 predicted proteins | sample GEODES118metaG_FD_111487 | JGI IMG/M metagenome (GOLD analysis project Ga0164293, IMG submission 111487) | Eutrophic lake water microbial communities from Lake Mendota, Wisconsin, USA - GEODES118 metaG | ecosystem: Environmental > Aquatic > Freshwater > Lake | place: USA: Lake Mendota...
ATCAGGAAGGTGACGGTGGCCGCGGCGAAGGCCGCGGCAAGCAGCACCCGCAGCCGGTAGCGGTAGCCGAGCAGCCCCATCGGCACGGCGACCAGCAGCGATACCCCACCGGCGAACGGCACCACCACCGAGATGATGGCCAGCGCCGCGCTGAGCGCAGCCATCACCGCCGCCTGCGCCATCTCCACCGGGGTCAGCGCTTTGGAGGGCAATCGTGCCGTCGAACCCTGCGGGCGCAGCGCCGGCACCTCGGGCCGGGTCGACGTCATTTCTCGATTCTGCCAGCCGCCGCTCCGGCCGGTCTGCTGCGACCTACCGCAACCCGAACCGGTCACATCCACACGATCGTCTTCTCGCTCTCCCGCGGCCGGGCCAGCGGGTGCCCGGCGCCGAGCAAGTTGGCGGTGATACCGCCACAGATCCGGTACATGGGGATGTCGAAGACGGTGTTGTTCATCGGCTGCTCGATGAAGTGTCCGAGCCGTTCGGCGACGATGAACGTGGTCATCAGCGCCGCTCCGATCGCAACGCTGGCGGGATGGTGGCCGCTGCCGTCCAGCCGGCTGAACGCCATGATCCCGAAGAACCACGCCAGCGCCTGGATGAAGAGGTCGTAATGGATGGGCACCGGTTCGTTGCGGATCCGTTCCAGACCGCTCTGGGCGGTTGCCGCACCGGTATTGGCGGTCATCAGCAGCACCCTTGCCTGGGGGTCGATGTGGCCGCCGGCCGACAGCCGCTGAATATCGGCGGCCTGCCGGTTGAGCAGATCCACCGCATCAGCGTCCGGGGGATCCTCCGGCGTCAGCTCACGCACCCCGTCCAGGACCGGCACACGACGCAGCTCGGCGGCCAGTTGCCAGTCGTAGCGGACCTGGCGGCGCCGCATCCGGTCGGCAATCCCAGCCACCTCCGGTGAACCGTCGTCGACGGAAGTCAACCCGTTGTGCAAGGTCCGCGAGTTGATGATGATGCCGCCCCACAGGGTGCGGGCCTCCCACCAGCGGTTGTAGGCGGTGGTGTTGCGGAAGGCGATGAACACCGAGGCGCCGATACCGAGCACCGAGAGCACCGCCGCTGCGTACTCGTTCTGCGCGGCGTCGGGAACCGGCACCAGCACTCCGATCATCACGGCGATCGCGAGGAACGTGAACCGAAGCTGCCACATCACCAGCCCGACCACCCGCAGCGGCCCCAATCGGCCGACCGATCTGATCATTGATCGGTCTTCACCTCAGGCATGGCCGACATTCTCGCGCACCACCGCCGGGCGACTTGAGGTATTCGGCGGCGATGTCCGCCGAGCCGTCGGCCTGAGGGGAAGATGCTCCCCCGGATGGACTCGAACCATCAACCGCCCGATTAACAGTCGGGAGCTCTGCCAATTGAGCTACAGGGGACTGATCCCGCCCATCAGCGGGACGCGGACAGACTTTATCGTATCCGCGACGGTTCAACCCAAAGGCCTCGCGGCCGGGCGACATCTCCGGTCGTCAGGCAGGATGGGAACAGCCGAGAGCGCAAGCGGAGGGAACACAGGTGATCGGGATTGTGGCCGTGCTGGCGACGGGCTACGTGTTGGGCACCAAGGCCGGACGCGAACGCTACGAGCAGATCGCCGCTACCGCTCGCGCCGTGGTCGGCCATCCGGCGACCAAGTCGATGATCGACGCGGGACGTCGCAAGGTCGCCGAGCGGGTCTCGCCCGACCCGCCGATCGTGAACCTCACCGAGATCGAAGCCCAGGACGTCCCGCCGAAACGCGACTGACCGCCTGGCTGCCGCCGCTGGGCGGTTACTGCCCGCCGATCGGGACGTTGATGGTCTGGCCCGGCAGCAATGGGCCGGTGGTGACGCCGATGCCGTTCATGCCCGGAATGTTGTTGCCGTATCCGGGGCCCCAGATGCCGACCGACGGGGTGCCGATGTAGGTCGGGGCGCCGTTGGAATAGCCGAGGCAGATACCCTCATCCCGCGCGCCGAACCAGGCCAGGCACCTGCCGGTGGCGGAATCGGTGGTCGACGGAGAACTCAGGGCGGCCAGGGCCGGGACGGCCAGCGCGGCGGCGGCCAGCGCCCCCGCCGCGGCGACGCGCCGGAGGGGGAACTTCGCGGGAGCCATACCTGACCTTTCGCCGTACCGGGCCGATTCGTTAGCCCGCGGGTTAACAATAGCCTGATCGATGGCCTGTTGCTCAGGCCGAGAGGTCGTCGCCGCTGGCTTGCTCGAGCAGGCTGCGCCGGTAGGCCTCCAGCGCCACCAGGTCGCCGAACAGGGCGTGGTACTCGTCACCCTGCTCCACCGGCGACATCCGCTGCAGTTTCGATTTGATCTCGGCGATCTGCCTGCCCACCCAGACTTCCTGCAGCCGGGCCAACACCCCGCCGACGTACCGCGGCAGCCTCTCGTCGTCGTCGACCTTGATGGTCTCCACGCCGAGTTCGCTGACCATCCCGGCGGCGGCCGGGGTGGTGGCCTGTTCCCGGACGGTTTCCATCCACTGCGCCCCGGTCAGCCCGGAGGAGGTTCCGCCGGCCGCCTCGATCGCGTTGCGCACCGCGGTGTAGCCGGGGTGGGTGAAGCTGTCCGGGGCCAGCGAATCGAAGACCGGACCCGCCAGCGCCGGGTACTGCAGAGCCGCCTTGAGCGCCTCACGCTGCGGCCACAGTGCGGGATCGCGGGGGTCGGGCCGCTGGCCGGCGGGGTCGCTCCGAGGGGCGGACGTGGCCCGGTCGGCGCTTCGAGGGCCTCCGGTGCCGCCGGTCTTGCGGCCGGCCTCCGCACGGACCCTGCTGAGGACCTGGGCGACGTCGTCCCAGCCGACCCAGCCGGCCAGTTGGCGGGCGTACTCGTCGCGCAGGCTGGAGTCTTTGATTTTGGCGACCATCGGCACACACTGCCGCAGGGCGGTGACCCGGCCCTCGGCGCTCTCCAGGTCGTATCCGGCCAGGGTGGTGCGAATGGCGAACTCGAACAGCGGGGTGCGGCGGGCCACCAAATCGCGCAACGCACCGTCGCCGAAATGAAGCCTGACGTCGCACGGGTCCATCCCGGCCAATTTCCCGTCCGAGGCCACCGCCACGAAGCTCTGCCCGGCCAGGTTCTGCTCGCCGGCGAAGGCTTTGATGGCGGCGGCCTGCCCGGCCGCGTCGCCGTCGAAGACGTAGATCAATTCGCCCTTGAAGAACTTGTCGTCCATCATCAGCCGACGCAGCATCCCCAGGTGCTCGTCGCCGAACGCGGTGCCGCAGGAGGCCACCGCAGTGGTGACACCTGCCAGGTGCATGGCCATCACGTCGGTGTAGCCCTCGACCACGACCGCCTGATGCCCCTTGGCGATGTCGCGCTTGGCCAGGTCGATTCCGAACAGCACCGCCGATTTCTTGTAGAGCACGGTCTCGGGAGTGTTGACGTACTTGGCCTCGATCACGTCGTCGTCGAAGATCCGCCGGGCACCGAAGCCCACCGTCTCCCCGCTGGCGCTGCGGATCGGCCACAGCAGCCGGCGATGAAAACGGTCCATCGGGCCGCGCCTGCCCTCCCGGGACAGCCCGGCGGCCTCCAACTCCTTGAACTCAAAGCCCTTGCGAATCAGGTGTTTGGTCAGCGAGTCCCACCCCGACGGGGCGAAACCGCAGCCGAACCGACCCGCCGCGGCGGCGTCGAAGTGGCGCTCGGTCAGGTACTGACGAGCCGGTGCCGCCTCGGCGGATTCCAGTGCGGCCGAATAGAACTCCTGCGCTGCGGCATTGGCGGCGGTGAGTCGGCTGCGGCTGCCGCGGTCGCGCTGAACCGTGTTGCCACCACCGGTGTAGGTGACCGCGTAGCCGATCCGATCGGCGAGCACCTCAACGGCCTCGACGAAGCTGACGTGCTCCATCTTCTGAATGAAGGCGTAGACGTCGCCGCCCTCGCCGCAGCCGAAGCAATGGAAGTGGCCGTGGTTGGGCCGGACGTGGAAGGACGGGGACTTCTCGTCGTGGAACGGGCACAGACCCTTCATCGAGTCGGCACCGGCGCGGCGCAACTGCACGTAGTCGCCGACCACATCCTCGATACGGACCTTGTCGCGGATCGCGGTGATGTCGCGGTCGGGGATGCGGCCCTTGCGGGCTCCCCCGCCTCCGCCGTAGGGAGAGTTGGGGGCTGTCACGAACCCAAGTCTAGGTCGATACGTTCAAGCCGACCTTCGGTGTACGAGGCGATCTGGTCGATGACGACCCGCATCCGCCCGGCGTCGTCGGCGGCAGCGGTGAAAGCCGGGACCAGCAACGGGTCCAGGGTGGCCGGGGCGCCCACCAGCAGCCAGTGCGCCACCCGCGCGACCCGTTCCCGTTGGGCGGCCTGCATGTCGAGGTGCTCCGGATCGGACATGATGAACTGCAATGCCAACGTCTTGAGCACGGCCACCTCGGCGCGCACCGTCGGCGGTACATGCAGATCGGCCTGGTAGCGCATCAGCGGACCCATCCCGGCCCGCCGGCGGGTCTGGGCAATGGCCGCCGAGGCGAAGCGGCCGACGAACTCGCTGGTCAGCTGCTTGAGGGCGACCGAAGCGGTCAGGGTGGCGTCGTACTTGCCGATCGCGGCCACCACCGGAAGCCGGGACAGCCGCCGGGCAGCCTGCTGCAGGTCATCAACGTCGGCTCCGGATCCGTAGACCGAGGTGCCCAGTTCGGCCAGGGCGGCGGCGGCGACGCTGTCGGCCAGCACCCGCAGGTCGATCCTGCCCGACACCACGCCGTCCTCGATGTCGTGTACCGAGTAGGCCACGTCGTCGGCCCAGTCCATGACCTGGGCCTCCAGGCACGGCCGGCGCGGGTCCGCCCCGGCGCGGACCCAGTCGGCGATCGCGGTGTCGTCGCCGTAGAAACCGAACTTGCCACCGGCCGGCGGGCGCTGCCAGGGGTATTTGGTGACGGCATCCAGCGCCGCCCTGGTCAGGTTGAGCCCCACACTTCGGCCCCGGCTGTCGAGGACCTTCGGTTCGAGCCGGGTGAGGATCCGGAAGTTCTGCGCGTTGCCCTCAAAACCCCCGCAGCCCTCAGCGATTTCATTGAGAGCGCGCTCACCGTTGTGCCCGTAGGGCGGGTGCCCGATGTCGTGTGCCAGGCCCGCCAGATCGACCAGGTCGGCATCGCAGCCCAAGGCGACGGCCATTCCGCGCCCGATCTGGGCCACCTCCAGCGAGTGGGTCAATCGGGTGCGCGGTGTGTCACTCTCCCGCGGTCCGACCACCTGGGTCTTGTCGGCAAGCCGCCGCAGCGCAACGCTGTGCAGCACCCGGGCCCGGTCGCGGGCGAAGTCGGTCCGGTGCTCGGCGCTGGTCCCGGGCAGCGTGGCCGACTTCGCCGGGTCAGCCACCACCCGCTCTCGGTCCGCCTCGCCGTAGCGGGCGGCCACCGTCGCTGTCACTGTCGCTTCGTGTGTCACCGGGCCATAGTCTGCCAGTACGCCCTGGGCTGATCGTGCCCAAGTTTTGCTGGCATCAACGCCCAAGCCACTACATTGGCGGTCATGCGCTTCGCCCGACTGCTCAGTCTGCTCGCCGCCATCTTCACGGCCGCCACCTTGCTGGCCCCGTCCGCGGCCGCCGAGCCGCCGTTCCGGCTGCCGGATTACGTCACCGACAACTCCGGCGTGCTCAACGACCGCCAACTGGCGGACGTGCAGAAAGCGGTGGATCAGCTCTACAGCGAGCGTCGGGTGCGGCTGTGGGTGGTCTTCGTCGACTCGTTCGCCCCGCAGGGCGCGGTCGGCTGGGCCCAGCAGACCCAGAAGATCAGCGATCTGGGCAGTGAGGACGCCATCCTGGCGGTGGCCACCAAGGACCGGTCCTACTCCTTCCTGGTCTCCCCCACCGCCTCCGGCGGCAGCTCCACCAAGGTCGACAACATCCGGCGCGACCGGATCGAGCCGGCGCTGCGCAACAGCGACTGGACCGGCGCGGCGGTCGCGGCCGCCAACGGCCTTGGGGGCCTCAAGGGCGCACCGGCAGCCGGGAGGGGCGGCGGTGGCGGCGGCTCGATGCTGGTGCCGCTGGCGGTGCTGGCCGGCGTCGGTCTCCTGGGCTTCGGGGGCATGACCCTGTGGAGCCGCAAGCGCCGCCGCAAAGCCCATGAGGCGGCTGTCACCGCGGCCCAGAACATCGACCCCACCAACCCCGAAGCGCTGGCGTCGGTGCCCATCAATGCCCTCGATGACCTGTCGAAGTCGATCGTGGTGGAGGTGGACAACGCGGTGCGCACCAGCGCCAACGAGTTGGTGCTGGCGGTCGAGGAGTTCGGCGAGACCCAGACCGCACCGTTCGCCACCGCGGTGGACAACGCCCGGCAAACCCTCAAGCAGGCCTTCACGGTGCGGCAGAAACTGGACGACGAAGTCCCCGAGCCGCTTCCTGAGCGGCGCGACCTGCTGACCCGGGTGGTGGTGTCGGCGGCCAAGGCGAACAAGGAACTCGACACCCAGTCCGCGGCATTTCGGCAGATGCGCGATCTGGTGTTCAACGCCCCGGAGCGCCTGGACGCCCTCACCCAGCAACTGGTCACCGTGACCGCCCGTCTGGAGCCGTCCGATCAGAAGCTTGGGCAACTGCGCACCGAGTTCGACGAGGGCGCGCTGGCGTCGGTAGCCCGCAACGTCACCGCCGCCCGCGAGCGGGTGGACTTCGCCGACGATGCGATCACCCGGGGCCGCGAGCTGGCCGCCAAGCCGGTGGCCGGCGAGGTGGGCGATCTGATCGACTGCGTGCGTGGTGCGGAATCCTCTCTGCAGCAAGCCAATACGATGCTCGATGCGGTGGACAGCGCGGCCAGCGATATTCGCCGTGCGGTCTCGACGCTGCCCGCGGCGATCGAAGACATCCAGCGGGGCATCAGCCAGGCCGGTGAACAACTCGCCAAGGGCGGGTTGGCCACGTCCACCGAGTTGTCCACCGCACGCGATGCCGCGGTCAGGGCCGTCTCGGCCGCGCAGACCACCGGCAACACCGACCCGTTGGGCACCTTCACCCAGTTGACCCAGGCCGACGCCGACCTAGATCGGCTGCTGGCCAACGTCACCGAGGAGCGGGAGGTCTCCGACCGACTGGAGCGCTCCTACGAGCAGGCGCTGGCCACCGCCGAGTCACGGGTGCGGTCGGTGTCGGATTACATCGACACCCGCCGCGGCAGCATCGGCTCGGAGGCCCGCACCCGACTCAACGAAGCCGCCCGTCAACTCGAGGCCGCCGAATCCAAGCGGGAAACCGCCATCGACGAGGCGATCAAGCACGCCAACGGCGCGTCGATGCTGGCCGCTCAGGCCCAGCAGTTGGCCAACGACGACGTGCAGGCCGGCCAACGCCAGTACCAGGCCAGCTATGGCGGGCGCCGCCAGTCCGACATGGGCGCGATGGTCGGCGGCATCATCCTGGGCAACATCCTCAGCGGCGGCTTCGGCGGCGGCGGCGGCGGCGGCGGCTTCGGCGGCGGAGGCTATGGCGGAGGCGGCGGGAGCACGTCCTACGGCGGTTCGTCGGGCGGCGGCGGCTGGGTCGGCGGCGGCGGACGGTTCTGAGCGCCCCTCTCCCACGTCGAGCGTCGCGCTGGGGTAACGCTCGGCGTCGGGCGTCGCCCTGGCGCAACGCTCGGCGCGATTGACGACCCGAGGACGCCTAGCCCAACAGCCGGGCCGCCAGATAGCCCGCCACCGCGCCTAACCCGACCCGCTCCTGGGTCATGGCGTCGCGCTCGCGGACAGTGACCGCCTGGTCCTCCAGCGTGTCGAAATCGACCGTCACGCAGAATGGCGTGCCGATCTCATCCTGGCGGCGGTAGCGCCGACCGATCGCCCCGGCGTCGTCGAAGTCGACGTTGAAGTTGCGGCGCAACTCCGCGGCCAGGTCGCGCGCCTTGGGGCTGAGATCCTCGTTGCGCGACAACGGCAGCACCGCCGCTTTGACCGGCGCCAGCCGCGGGTCCAGGCGTAACACGGTGCGCTTGTCCACCCCACCCTTGGCGTTGGGGGCTTCATCCTCGGCGTAGGCGTCCACCAGGAACGCCATGAACGAGCGGGTCAGGCCGGCTGCCGGTTCGATGACATAGGGCACGTAGCGGGTGTCGCTGGCCTGGTCGTAGTACGACAGGTCCACCCCGGAATGCTGCGAGTGCGTTTTGAGGTCGAAGTCGGTGCGGTTGGCCACCCCCTCCAACTCTCCCCACGGGTTGCCCTGAAAACCGAACTTGTACTCGATGTCGACGGTGCGGTCGGAGTAGTGCGACAGCTTCTCTTTGGGATGTTCGTAAAGCCGGAGGTTCTCCGGGGTGATGCCGAGGTCGAGGTACCACTGCATCCGGGTGTCGATCCAGTACTGGTGCCAGTCGCGGGCGGTGTCGGGTTCGACGAAGAACTCCATCTCCATCTGCTCGAACTCGCGGGTGCGGAAGATGAAGTTGCCCGGCGTGATCTCGTTGCGGAAGCTCTTGCCGATCTGGCCGATGCCGAACGGCGGCTTACGCCGGGAGGTGGTGACGACGTTGGCGAAGTTGACGAAGATACCCTGCGCGGTCTCCGGACGCAGATAGTGCAACCCCTCCTCGGTCTCGATCGGACCGAGGTGGGTCTTGAGCATCATGTTGAAGTCGCGGGGTTCGGTCCACTGCCCCTTGGTACCGCAATCCGGGCAGGTGATGTCGGTCATCGGCACCGCCTCGGGAGACGTGACACCGTCCTTGGCCCCCTTCTTTTCGAAGTGCGCCTCCTGCATGTGGTCCTGTCGGTGCCGCTTGTGGCAATTCAGGCACTCAACCAGTGGATCGTTGAACACCTCAACGTGACCCGAGGCGACCCACACCTCGCGCGGCAGGATGATCGAGGAGTCCAAGCCCACGACATCGTCGCGGCCGGTCACCATCGACTGCCACCACTGCCGTTTGACGTTCTCCTTGAGTTCCACCCCCAGCGGCCCGTAGTCCCACGCCGACTTGGTCCCGCCGTAGATCTCGCCGGACTGGTACACCAACCCGCGGCGCTTGGCCAGATTGACGACGGATTCGATGACGGACGCCACGTGAGATGCACTCCTGTCTGCGGTTAGAGCAACCGCTACAGCGTAGGTGACCGGCTTTGACAGGCTTGCGCACCCGTGGAATGGTCGGCGGGAAATGATTTCCGACAGCGATCCGCGCTCCGCCGGCGCCGGCGTCCGCGCCACCCGGCAACGGGGGGCGGTCATGGCGTTGCTCGACTCCGTCGAGGAGTTCCGTTCCGCCCAGGACCTGCACGACGAACTGCGCCGCCGCGGCGAGAACATCGGATTGACCACGGTGTATCGCACCCTGCAGACACTGACGGCCGCCGATCTGGTCGACATGGTGCGCACCGACACCGGGGAGTCGGTGTACCGGCGGTGTGCCGCCCCGCACCATCACCATCATCTGGTCTGCCGCGAATGTGGATCGGCAGTCGAGGTCAGCGGCCGGGAGGTGGAGGCGTGGGCCACAGAGATCGCCGCCGAACACGGATTCGTCGACGTCCACCACACCATCGAGTTGTTCGGAACCTGCGGCCAGTGCCAGCAGGCCTAGCCTGTCAGGGTGGTCGCCGCCTCAGCCCCGCCGGCCAGCACCATCGGCACCAAGATCTTCAGCGCAGGCGCGTCAACGCCGGCCGGAAAGTTGTAGCGCAGCATCACTGTGGCGTGACCACCGGGATCTTCGCTCATCATCACGGTGCCGAACATCGCACTGCTGGCCAAGGCGGCCACCCGTTCCCGAAGTTCGTTGGTGCACGGCAGATCCCAGGCAAGAACCTGGGTCAACGCGATGACCACCAGTCCCTCGGCGAGCGGAACGGTACGTAGCGACGCCACCGTGCCCGCATGGCGCACGAGGACCGCCCCGTCTTCTTCGACCTCGACAGGCAGAACCTCTCCGAGAACATCAGCGAGGCTCACCGGGCTGGGCTCATCGGGTCAGGCGCTGCCGAACCGGCGGTTGCGGTGGACATACTCCTCGCAGGCCGCCCACAGGTCACGACGGTCGTAGTCCGGCCAGAGCTTGTCCTGGAACACGTACTCGGCGTAAGCGGCCTGCCATAGCATGAAATTGCTCGCCCGCTGCTCCCCCGAGGTGCGGATGAACAGGTCGACGTCGGGAATGTCGGGCCGGTGCAGATGCTCGGCGATGGAGCGCTCACCGACCCGTTCCGGATCGATCCGGCCGGCCGCGGCGTCCCGGGCGATCTGCCTTGCGGCTTCGGCGATTTCGGCCCGTCCGCCGTAGTTGACGCAGTAGTTGACGGTGATCACCCGGTTGGCGACCGTCATCTGCTCGGCGATATCGAACTCCTTGATCACGCTGCGCCACATCCGCGCCCGGGATCCGACCCAGCGCATGTTCACGCCCATGATGTCGAGGTTCTCCCGGCGGCGGCGCACCACCTCCCGGTTGAAGCCCATCAGGAAACGGACCTCTTCGGCGCTACGCCGCCAGTTCTCGGTGGAGAAGGCGTAGACACTCAAGTGTTTGATTCCGAGTTCGATTGCCCCGCAGGTGATGTCGATGAGGACCGCCTCGCCCATCTTGTGACCCTCGGTGCGGCTCAGGCCGCGCTGGGTGGCCCACCGGCCGTTGCCGTCCATCACGATGGCCACGTGCTGGGGCAACTGGTCGGCTGGGATGGCCGGCGGGACGGCCTTGGAGGGGTGCTGTGGCGGCCGGCGCGGGCCGCCGTTCGAAGGGGCCGGCAGTTCCGGGAAGACCACCGGCCACGTCGAGGTGTCGGGGAAAATCGGGTAGTCGTCAGGCGCGGGGGGAAGCTGCGGAAACACCTCCCGGCGCTTGCGCTCAGCCCCCCGCCAGGAGCTGGCCACCCGGTCCATCGCCATGGGGGACATCCTGCCTGAAGACGTCGGCGGATTGAGAGTGGACCCGCTCGACAAGCGGCAGCGTCCGCAACTGACGTTCCAGGTGCCACTGCAGGTGGGCGGCCACCAATCCGCTGGCCTGCCCCCGGTGCGACGCCGAGGACGCCTCCGCGATCTGCCAATCCCCCTCGTTGAGGGCCGCCATCAGATCCAGGACGGCCTGCGGCGGGGTGGCCGATCCGGACGGGCGGCAGTGCATGCACACGCTCCCGCCGGCGCCGATGTGGAAGGCCCGGTGCGGGCCGGGTGCGGCGCAGCGCGCACATTCGGTCAGCGACGGGGCCCAGCCGGCAATACCCATGGCGCGCAGCAGGTAGGCGTCGAGCACCAGTTCCCGGGGACGGGCTCCGTCGGCGACCGCCCGCAGCGCTCCCACGGTCAGCCGGTGCAGCGCCGGGGCCGGGGCGTGTTCCTCGCCGGCGAGTCGCTCAGCGGTCTCCAGGACCGCGCAGGCGCAGGTATAGCGGCCGTAGTCGCAGACGATGTCGGTGGCGAAGGCGTCGATGGACACCACCTGGGTGACGATGTCGAGGTTGCGGCCCGGATGCAGCTGGACGTCGATGTGAGCGAACGGCTCCAACCGGGAGCCGAACTTGCTGCGGGTACGACGGACGCCCTTGGCAACCGCGCGGACCAGGCCGTGATCGCGGGTCAGCAGGGTGACGATTCGGTCGGCCTCGCCAAGCTTGTGCTGGCGCAGCACGACCGCCCGATCCCGGTAAAGCCGCATCCGATCAGTCTTGCACCGCGGCGTGACAACTCCTAGAACCCGAGACGGCCGAGTTGCTTGGGGTCCTGCTGCCAGTTCTTGGCCACCTTGACCCGCAGTTCGAGGTAGACCTTGGTGCCCAACAGCCGCTCGATGTGACGGCGGGCGGTGCTGCCGACCTCCTTGAGCCGGGCACCGCCGCGGCCGATCACGATGCCCTTCTGGCTGTCGCGTTCCACATAGAGCACGGCGTGCACATCGATCAGCTCCCCCTGTTCAGCCGAGCGGCCCTCACGTCGGCTGATCTCGTCGATCACCACCGCCAGCGAGTGCGGCAGTTCATCACGGACACCCTCCAGGGCGGCTTCCCGGATCAATTCGGCCATCAGGACCTCTTCGGGCTCGTCGGTGAGCTCCCCGTCCGGGTAGTACGCCGGGCCGGGTGAGAGGTTCTCGACCAGTGCGCCGATCAGCACGTCGATCTGCTCGCCGGAGGTGGCCGACACCGGCACGATGGCGGCGGCGGTCTCGCCGACGAGGTCGTGGACCGCGAGCAGTTGGGCCGCCACCGCATCCTTTGCCACCTTGTCGATCTTGGTGACCACGACCACCAGCGTGGTTCTCGGTGCGACGGCGCGGATCTGCTCGTAGATCCAGCGGTCGCCCGGTCCGATCGGCTCGTCGGCCGGGATGCACAACCCGATCACGTCGACGTCGCTGTAAGTGTCACGCACCAGGTCGTTGAGCCGCTTGCCCAGCAGGGTGCGGGGCCGGTGCAGACCTGGGGTGTCGACCAGCACGATCTGAAACTCCGGGCGGTGCACGATGCCGCGGATGGTGTGCCGGGTGGTTTGCGGCCGGCTGGAGGTGATCGCCACCTTGCTGCCCACCAGGGCGTTGGTCAACGTCGACTTGCCGGTGTTGGGCCGGCCGACCAGGCAGACGAAACCGGAGCGGAAGTCCTCAGTCACCGTTGGGCCCGTCGGCCGCCCCGTCGGTCGCGCCGCCGGCGCGCCCGTCCTCCGCCCCGTCGTCCCCGATGCCGTCGCCTGTGTCGTCCCCCGTGTCGTCGCCCGTGGCGCGGCGAACCAGGACGGTGCCGATGCGCAGCCGACCTCGAGGGTCCCGGTCCCCCTCTGCCCGCAGCCGCAGTCCGTGGGAGGTGATCTCAGCGCCGGGCAACGGCACCCGGCCCAGCTCCAAGGCGAGCAGGCCGCCGACCGTGTCGACGTCGAGGTCCTCGTCGAAGTCGATGTCGTAGAGCTCCCCGACATCCTCGATCGGCAACCGTGCGGACACCCGGAACATGTTGTCGCCCAGCTCTTCCACCGGCGCCACCTCATCGGTGTCGTACTCGTCGGCAATCTCGCCGACGATCTCCTCCAGCACGTCCTCGATGGTGACCAGTCCGGCGGTTGCGCCGTACTCATCAACGAGCAAGGCGATGTGGACGCGGTCTCGTTGCATTTCCTTGAGCAGGTCATCGAGCGGCTTGGAGTCCGGAATGAACACCGCCGGGCGCATGACCTCGGCCACGGTGATGTCCCGGGCTGCGCTGGCCGAGTAATACGTGCGGCGCACCAGATCCTTGAGATACACCACCCCCAGGACGTCGTCGACGTTCTCCCCGACGACCGGGATGCGGGAGTGGCCACTGCGGACCGCCAGCGAAGTCGCCTGGGCCGCACTCTTGTCGCTCTCGATCCACACCATCTCCGTGCGCGGGACCATCACCTCCCGCGCCGGGGTGTCGCCGAGTTCGAACACGGATTGGATCATTCGGCGTTCGTCGGCGGCCACCACGCCACGCTGCTGGGCCAGATCCACCACCTCGCGCAATTCGATCTCGGAGGCGAACGGGCCGTTACGGAAACCCCGTCCGGGTGTCAGCGCATTGCCGAGCAGGATAAGCAGCCGGCTGATCGGGGTGAGCAGCACCGAGATCGCCTGCAAAGGAAGCGCTGACGCCAGCGCAAAGGAATAGGCGTGCTGCCGCCCGAGCGTGCGCGGTCCGACCCCGACAACGACGAAGCTGGCCACCGTCATGATCGCCGCGGCGCCGATCAGCGCCCAGCGCAGACCGACGCGATCGTTGAGGTAGGCGACGAGCAACACACACGCGGTGGCTTCACAGGCAATCCGCAGCAGCACAACGAGATTGATGTAGCGGGGCCGTTCAGCGATTACCCGGCCCAGCCGGACCGCGCCGGGCCGTTCGTCGCGGATGAGTTCCTCGACGCGGGCGATGGACACCGTGGAGATGGCGGCGTCGATGGCGGAGAAGGTCCCACCGAGCAGCATCAGGGCGATCGCGCCGATCAGTGGCGCTATTGCGGTCAAAGTTCCCAGCCGGTCAACGGTCGAAATGCCGGGTCTTGTCCAGCAGGCGCCGGTCACGCTCGGCCTGCCGGTCGTGATGGTAGGAATTGACCTGCTCGGCGACCCACCCCTCAAGGAGTTGGCGCTGCAGCGCGAACATCTCCTTCTCCTCGTCCGGTTCGGCATGGTCGTAGCCGAGCAAGTGCAGTACGCCGTGCACGGTGAGCAGGGCCAGTTCCTGGCCCAGATTGTGCCCCGCCGCCGCGGCCTGCTCGGCCGCGAACTGCGGGCACAGCACGATATCTCCCAGCATCGACGGTCCTGGCTCCGGCGCGTCCGGCCGCCCGCCCGGCTCGAGCTCATCCATCGGGAAGCTCATCACGTCGGTCGGGCCGGGCAGGTCCATCCAGCGCATGTGCAAATCGGCCATCGCGGCCAGATCCAGCAGCACCATCGACAGTTCGGCGGCGGGGTTGACGTTCATCTTGCGGATGACGAACCGCGCGACGCTGATCAGTTCCTCTTCGGAGACGTCGATACCCGATTCGTTGGAAACCTCAATCATGCTCAGCCCTAATGCCGTCGGCGCTGCGCCCGGTTGACCCCGGGCTGTTCATCGGCTCTGGCGTAGGCGTCGACGATGTCGGACACCAGCCGATGGCGTACCACGTCGGCGCTGGTGAGTTCACAGAAGTGGATGTCGTCGATGCCGTCGAGGATGTCCATGGCCGCGCGCAGACCTGAACGCGAACCACCGGGCAGGTCGACTTGGGTGATATCGCCTGTCACAACGATTTTCGAGCCGAAGCCCAGTCGGGTCAGGAACATTTTCATCTGCTCGGCAGTGGTGTTCTGCGCCTCGTCGAGGATGATGAAGGAATCGTTGATCGTTCTACCGCGCATATACGCCAGCGGCGCCACCTCGATCACCCCGGCGGTCATCAGTTTCGGGATCGCCTCGGCGTCCATCATGTCGTGCAGCGCATCATAAAGTGGCCGCAGGTACGGGTCGATCTTCTCGGACAGCGTGCCCGGCAGAAAGCCAAGGCGCTCACCGGCTTCCACGGCGGGACGGGTCAGGATGATTCGGGTGACCTGTTTGGTCTGCAGGGCCTGAACTGCTTTGGCCATAGCCAGGTAGGTCTTGCCGGTGCCGGCCGGACCGATGCCGAACACCACGGTGTTGGCGTCGATGGCGTCGACGTAGCGCTTCTGGTTCAGCGTCTTGGGCCGGATGGTTTTGCCCCGTCGCGACAAAATGTCGAGGGTGAGGACTTCGGCGGGCGAGGTGTTGTCCTCTCCGGCCACCATTGCCACGCTGCGCCGGACCGCGTCCGCCGACAGCGCCTGACCGCCGGCGACGATGGCGATGAGTTCGGAGACCACCCGCTCAGCCAGGGCGACGTCTGCCGAGGAACCGGAGAGATTCACGGTGTTGCCGCGAACGTGTACCTGCGCCGCGAGGCTGGCCTCCAGTGCGCGCAGGTTCTCGTCGGCGGAACCCAGCAGGCCCATGACGAGGTCGGGCGGAACAGTCATGCTGCTGCGCACCTGCGCTGCAGTACTCGTCTCGCGGGGCGTCACGTGGTCTCGATGCCTACTTTCTCGGGTTTCCCACTCGTGAGGGACGTGCCGCGATTCTACCGCCGCCATCGGCGCGAGCAGCGCGGGATTGCGGTCAGCCGATCGACCACCGCGGGGTGAGCACCCCCAACGCCCCCAGCGCCACCGCGGCCGCCGTGGAGGTTCGCAGCACGGTGGGCCCCAGCCGGACCGGCACCGCCCCGACCGCGGCCAACGCCGCCACCTCGGCATCGGTGATCCCGCCCTCGGGCCCGATCACCACGACCACCGACTCGGCCCGGGCCACCGCAACCTCGGCCAGTGGGCGTTCGGCCGATTCGTGCAGTACCAGTGCCACCGCGCCGGGGCGGGTGCGCAGAGACTCGCACAACTCGCCGATCGCCAGCGGGCCGGTGACCTCGGGAATCCAGGCTCGACGCGATTGCCGGGCCGCGGACCTAGCGACAGCACGCCACCGGCGCAGGCCCTTGGCGGCGCGGTCGTCGTCCCAGCGGGCCACGCAGCGCTCGGCCTGCCAGGCGATGAATTCGTCGGCTCCGGCTTCGGTGGCCAATTCGACGGCCAACTCGGAGCGCTCGGCCTTGGGGATCGCCTGCACCACCGTCACCGTCGGGCGGGGCCGCGGGGCGGTTCGCCGGGCGGTCACCAGGGCGGTGAGGCTGCGTTTGTCGGCGATTTCCACCACGCATTCGGCCAGCGTGCCGGCCCCGTCGGACAGCACGAGGGACTCCCCGGGCCGGATCCGGCGCACCGTTGCGGCGTGGAAACCTTCGTCGCCGTCGATGATTGCGGTCGCACCGACGGCCGGGATGGTGTCGGCGTAGAACAGGGTGGCCGCCATGACGGTAGGTCTCAGCGGCCGCTGAAGGTTTCCCGCAGTCGGCTGAACAAGCCACCGCCACCAGCCTGCGGCGCCGCCGCACGGGCGCTGCGCACCCCGGCCCGTTCGGTGCTGCGGCCCTGGATTTCGGTGAGCAACTCACGCGCCCGGGCGTCGATCTTGGTGGGCACCGTGACATCGATGTGGGCATGCAGGTCGCCGCGTGACTCGGATCTCAGGCGCGGCATCCCGTGGCCACGCAGCGTGGTCACCGAACCGGGCTGGGTTCCGGGTGCGATGGGGATCTCGATGGGGCCGTCGAGAATGCCGTCGACGGTGACGGTCGTGCCCAACGCCGCGTCGACCATCGGCACCTCGACGGTGCAGCGCAGGTCGTCGCCGTCGCGGACGAAGATGTCGTGTTGCTGTTCGTGGACTTCCACATACAGGTCGCCGGCCGGCCCGCCGCCGGGGCCGACCTCGCCTTGAGCGGCCAGCCGGACCCGCATCCCGTCGGCGACGCCGGCCGGAATCTTGACGCTGATCTCCCGGCGGGCGCGGACCCTGCCGTCCCCGCCGCAGCGGTGACATGGGTCGGGGATCACCTCGCCGACGCCGCCGCAGGTAGGGCAGGCCCGGGAGGTCATCACCTGGCCGAGCAGTGAGCGCTGGACCGTCTGGACCTCGCCGCGGCCGCCACAGATGTCACAGGTGACCGGGGTGGAGTTACCGTGGGTGCCCTTGCCCTGGCACAGGTCGCACAACACAGCGGTGTCCACGGTGACCGCCTTGGTGACACCGGTGGCGCAGTCGTCCAGGGTCAGCCGCATCCGCAGCAGCGAGTCCGACCCCGGCCGGACCCGGCCGATGGGCCCCCGCGCGCCGCCGCCGCCGCCACCGAAGAACGCCTCAAAGACGTCGCCCAGACCGCCGAACCCGGCGAACCCGCCGCCGGCACCCCCGCCCGACAGCGGGTCACCGCCGAGATCGACGATGCGCCGATTCTCGGGGTCCGACAGCACCTCGTAGGCGGCACTGATCTCCTTGAATCGCTCCCCCTCGTCGGGATTGATGTCGGGATGAAGTTCGCGCGCCAACTTGCGGTAGGCACGCTTGATCTCTGCGTCGCTGGCGTTCCTGCCGACCCCGAGCAACCCGTAATAATCGCGTGCCACGTCCGACCTCTTTCGTCTTTCGTCTCGCTGCGCTGGGAGTCAGCCAGCGCGGTTGCCCAGAACCTCGCCGATGTACATCGCAACCGCAGCGACGTTGGCCATCGTCCCGGGATAGTCCATCCGGGTGGGTCCGACCACACCCATGCCCCCGAAGACCGTTCCCGCGCTGCCGTAGGCGCTGGTGATCACCGACGTGCCGACCATCTGTTCCGCCTCGGTCTCGTGGCCGATGCGAACCGTCACCCTACCGGCCTCCTGCTGTGCCGCCAGCAGTCGGAGGACGACCACCTGCTCCTCGAGCGCTTCGAGCACCGAGCGCAGCGATCCGCCGAAATCGGCGGTGTTTCGGGTGAGGTTGGCGGTGCCGCCCATCAGCAGCCGCTCTTCGGTGTGCTCGACGAGGGACTCCAGCAGCACCGTCGCGGAGCGCCCGACGGCATCACCGAGGGTGTCCACGGTGTTGAGTCGGCTGGCCAGATCCGCGACCGCCACCGAGGCGGCGGAGAGTTTCTTGCCGTCCAGGGCCTTGCTGAGCAGGTCGCGAAGCTGGCCCACCTGATGCTCGTCGATGGTGTCGCCGAGTTCGACGATGCGCTGGTCAACGCGGCCGGAATCGGTGATGACGACCATCAGCAGTCGCGCCGGGGTCAGGGCGACCACCTCCAAGTGGCGCACGGTGGAGGCCGACAGCGTGGGGTACTGCACCACCGCCACCTGTCGGGTCAGCTGGGCCAGCAGTCGCACCGCCCGGCGCAGCACGTCGTCGAGGTCGACGCCGGATTCCAGGAAGGACAGGATGGCGCGACGCTCCGGCGACGACAACGGTTTGACGTCGTGGATCCGATCGACGAATTCGCGGTAGCCCTTTTCGGTGGGCACCCGGCCTGAGCTGGTGTGCGGTTGAACGATGTAGCCCTCGGCTTCCAGCACCGCCATGTCGTTGCGGACCGTAGCGCTGGAGACCCCCAGATTGTGCCGCTCGACCAGCGCTTTCGAGCCTATCGGCTCCTTGGTGGCGACGAAGTCGGCGACGATGGCGCGCAACACCTCGAAGCGTCGATCATCGGCACTTCCCATCTGCACACCTCCCGGATCGGCCCCATTTTACGGATGCTCAGCAGCAGGTTTAGCAGACCGACCAGGGTCAGTCGTCGAGCAGGTCACGAACAACCGCGTCGGCCAACAATCGGCCGCGGTCGGTCAAGACCAACCGGTCGCCGACCGCAACAAGCAGACCCGCGGTTATCGCTGTGCGTGCCCGCTGGTGTTCGGTGCCGCTGAGAACCGTCACGGGCAATCCACGACGCAGGCGGATTCCCAGCAGAACATCCTCCATATGGCGTTCACGCGGGCCGATCCGCTCGAAACCGGCCGCGACGGACTGCCCGGCGGCCAGCGTCTGGGCATAGGCGTTGGGGTGCTTGATATTCCACCACCGCACGTCGCCGATGAACCCGTGCGCCCCAGGTCCGGCACCCCACCATTGCCCTCCGGCCCAGTAACCCTCGTTGTGTCGGCATTGGCCACCGGGCCGGCTCCAATTGGACACCTCGTACCACTCGAGGCCCGCCGCGCTGAGTTGGCTGTCGATGAGCTGGTAGCGGGCGGCCAGCACGTCGTCATCGGGAGCGGAGATCTCGCCACGGCGTACCCGTCGCGCCATCGCAGTGCCGTCCTCGACCACCAGCGCATAGGCCGAGATGTGGTCGACCCCGGCCGCCAGGGCGGCGTCCACAGAGGCGCTCAGATCATCGTCGGACTCCCCGGGCGTGCCGTAGATCAGGTCGAGGTTGACGTGTTCGAAGCCGGCATCGAGGGCTTCGCGGGCTGCTGCGGTGGCCCGCCCCGGTGAATGGGTGCGATCCAGGACGGCCAGCACCCGCGGCGACGCCGATTGCATACCCAGCGAGACCCGGGTGAAGCCCGCCGCGCGGATGGCGGCGAAGAACTCCGGTGAGGTGGATTCGGGGTTGGCCTCGGTGGTGACCTCCGCACCGGGCGCCAGCGTAAAACTCGCCCGGACAGCGTCCAGCACATCGGCGAGTCGCTGCGCGCCCAGCAGCGAGGGCGTGCCGCCGCCGACGAACACCGTGTCGACGGGAACCGGACCCACCGCGGCGGCGGCCATCGCCAGTTCGATCCGCAGCGCGGCCAGCCACCCGTCCGGGCTGGTGCCGCCGAGTTCGGCTGCGGTGTAGGTGTTGAAGTCGCAATATCCGCAGCGGGTCGCGCAGAACGGAACGTGAATGTAAATGCCGAAGGCCGAACCCGGGATCAGGGTGAGTTCGGGCTGCACACAGCCGAGTGTTCCAGAGGTTTTCCGTCACCTGTGCCCAGAGCAAGCCGGTTAGGGCATCCTCACCGGGGCGTGGCACAATCGCGGCTATGGCGGTCGTAGTTCCACCCTTGCGCACCGTCGCACTGGTGGTGCGGCGGCACGTCGACTTCAAGCGAGTCTGCAGCTGTTGTTGTCCGGCTTGATGCCGTAGAACCGTCCCACTGCTCGTCAGCTGGCCTTCGGATCTGCACCGCCGGACCAGAGTTGACCCGGCGCACGCTGTAGTTCGATTGCCGGCTCCTCACTCCAGGAGCACCAATGACCCAGGCCAAGCCCCGTAATGAGGGCCAGTGGGCCCTCGGCGACAACGAGCCGTTGAACGCCAATGAGGTCTTCAAAAAAGAAGATCCCGCCCTCAACGTGCGGGCCCGGGTCGAGGAGATCTACTCCAAACAGGGCTTCGACAGCATCGACAAGACCGATCTGCGCGGCCGGATGCGCTGGTTGGGCCTGTACACCCAGCGCAAAGAGGGCTACGACGGCACGTTCACCGGTGAGGAGAACGTCGACCTGATCGAGGCGCCGTACTTCATGTTGCGGGTGCGCAGCGACGGCGGTCTGCTGACCGCCGCCTCGCTGCGGATGCTGGGCCAGATCTCCACCGAGTTCGCCCGCGACACCGCCGACATCTCCGACCGGCAGAACGTCCAGTACCACTGGATCCGGATCGAGGACATGCCCGAGATATGGCGGCGACTGGACAGCGTCGGCCTGCAGACCACCGAGGCCTGCGGCGACTGCCCGCGGGTGGTGCTGGGCTCCCCCCTGGCCGGTGAATCGCTCGATGAGGTGATCGACGCCACTCCGGCGGTGGAGGAGATCGTGCGCCGCTACGTCGGCAAGCCGGAGTACGCCAACCTGCCGCGGAAGTTCAAGACCGCGATCAGCGGCCTGCAGGACGTCGTGCACGAGATCAATGACGTCGCGTTCGTCGGGGTGAACCACCCTGAGCACGGCCCCGGACTGGATCTGTGGGTGGGCGGGGGCCTGTCCACCAATCCGATGCTGGCCCAGCGCCTCGGCGCCTGGGTGCCGTTGGACGAGGTGCCCGACGTGTGGGAGGCCGTCGTGGGCCTGTTCCGCGATTACGGCTACCGCAGGCTGCGGTCCAAGGCCAGGTTGAAGTTCCTCGTCAAAGACTGGGGAGCGGTCAAATTCCGGGAGGTCCTCGAGAGGGAATACCTCAAGCGGCCCCTCATCGACGGCCCGGCGCCGGATCCGGTCGTGCGCCCCATCGACCACGTCGGTGTACAGAAACTCCGCAACGGGCTCAACGCCGTCGGGGTGGCCGCGATCGCCGGTCGGGTGTCCGGCACCATCCTGACCGCGGTGGCAGATCTTGCCGAGAAGGTGGGATCGGACCGGATCCGGTTCACCCCGCACCAGAAGCTGATCGTCCTGGACATCCCCGATGATCGGGTCGACGAACTGGTCGCCGGCCTGGCCGCGCTCGGCCTGTCGGCAACCCCGTCACACTGGCGGCGAAATCTTATGGCCTGCAGCGGAATCGAGTTCTGCAAGCTGTCCTTCGCCGAGACCCGGGTCCGCGCGCAGTCGCTGGTACCGGACCTGGAGCAGCGACTGGCCGACCTCAACGCCGAACTCGACGTACCGGTCACCGTCCACCTCAACGGATGCCCGAACTCGTGTGCGCGGATCCAGGTAGCTGACATCGGGTTCAAAGGCCAGATGATCGACGACGGAGAAGCCGGTCCGGTCGAGGGTTTCCAGGTTCACCTCGGCGGCAGCCTGGGCCTGGACAGCAACTTCGGGCGGAAACTGCGCCAGCACAAGGTCACCAGCGCCGAGTTGGGTGACTACATCGAACGGGTGGTGCGAAACTTCATCGCTCAGCGTGAACCCGGCGAGCGGTTCGCCCAGTGGGCGGTCCGGGCTGAGGAGGAGTCGTTGCGATGACCGAAGATCAGTTGCGCGAGTTGGCCGCTCGCGGGGCCGCGGAGTTGGCCGGCGCCGACGCTGAGGAACTGCTGGCGTGGACCGACCGGCACTTCGGCTCACACTACGTGGTGGCCGCCAACATGCAGGACGCGGTCCTGGTGGATCTGGCCGCCAAGGTGCGCCCCGGGGTCGATGTGCTGTTCCTGGACACCGGCTACCACTTCCCTGAAACGCTCGGCACCCGAGACGCCGTGGAATCCGTCTACGACATCACCGTGGTGAACGTGACACCCGAGCACAGCGTGGCCGACCAGGATCGGCTCTTGGGCAAGGACTTGTTCGCCCGCGATCCGGGGCAGTGCTGCCGGCTGCGCAAGGTGATCCCGTTGCGCAGTGCGCTGAGCAACTACGCCGCGTGGGTCACCGGAATCCGCCGGGTGGAGTCCCCCACCCGGGCCGATGCGCCGCTGATCGGTTACGACGAGGCCTTCAAGCTGGTGAAGATCAACCCGCTGGCAACGTGGACCGACGACGACATGCAGGCCTACATCGAGGACAACGGGGTTTTGGTGAATCCCCTTGTGGAGGAGGGCTATCCGTCAATCGGCTGCGCACCGTGCACAGCCCGCCCGGTTGAGGGCGCCGACCCGCGCAGCGGGCGCTGGCAGGGTCGGGCCAAGACCGAGTGCGGATTGCACGCATCGTGACGTCGACGACTCCCATGCCATCTTTGATGTTGACTGCGCACGGCAGCGCCGACCCCCGGTCCGCGGTCACGACGCATGCCGTGGCCGACGAAATCCGGCGGCAGCGGCCGGACATCGATGTGCTGGTGGCGTTCTGCGAGAACAGCGAACCGAATCTGCGTGACGTGCTCGCCGGCCTTCACGGCCGACCGGCGGTGGTGACTCCCCTGCTGCTGGCGAGCGCTTACCACGCGCGAGTGGATATCCCGGCGATGGTCGCCGAGTCCGGGACCGAGGTGGTCCAGGCCGACACCCTCGGCGAGGATCCGCGTCTGGTCGACGTCTTGGCCCAGCGACTTGCCCAGCGCGGAGTCGAGTCTCACCACACCGACACCGGCGTGCTGGTGGTCGCAGTCGGTTCGTCACACACCGCCGCCAACGCACAAACCGCCACCCTGGCCGCCACTCTGGCTCAGGGGCGCCAGTGGGCGGGCACCGAGGTCGTGTACGCAACCGGTCCGCAGCCGTCGGTGGCTGAGGGCATCGCGAGCCTGCGCCGGGCCGGTGCCAGCCGAATCGTCCTGGCGCCGTGGTTCATCGCGCCCGGGCGGATCACCGACCGGGTGGCCGCGATCGCCGCCAGCGCCGGTGTCGAGATGGCCGAACCGCTCGGCGCTCACCACCTGGTCGCGGCGACGGTCCTCGATCGCTTCGACCACGCAGTCGCGCGGCGGCTGGCGGCCTGACTTCTTCCGGGCCTATCAGCCCGGCGCGCCGTCGGTGCCGTCGGCTCCGTCGGCCCCGTCAGCCCCGTCGGCGCCATCTGCACCGTCGGCTCCGTTGACACCGCCCTGACCACCCTGGCCGCCCTGGCCGCCGGCGCCACCCTTGCCGCCTTCACCGCCCCGGCCCCCTGCGCCGCCGCGGCCGCCCGCGCCGCCATTACCGCCGTTACCGCCATTTCCACCGGTCACGCCGTCCTCCTTCTCATCAGTCGGCTTCTCATCGGTCGGAGTCACCGCACTCCCTGTCCGCGTCGCCCCACCGTCGCTGGGCGTGCCATCGGTGGTGACACTGCAGCCGGTTGCACCACCGACCAGGACCGCGGCAGCCCCGGCAAGGGCTGCAATCCTGAGACAAGCTGTCATCATCATCATCATTCTCCTTGCCCGGGGGCCTGTACGACTCCGGCGATCGGCGGGATGCGGGTGGCGCGGACGTAGACGGTATCGCCGTCATTGAGAGCGAGCGCCTCGGCATCACCACGGGTGATCTGGGCGATGAACGGCGCACCGGTGGTCGCACTGGTCAACTCGACGCGAACCTCGAACCCTAGGTACACCACCCGGTCGATGGTGGCCCGGATCACCCCGGTGCTTTCGGCCGTGCCGTCCCCGGCGGCGATCGCCATCTCCGGCGTGCGGCCGACCCGAATGTCGTGCGGGCGGACCAGGATTCCGTTCAGCGTGGACACCGTGCCCAGAAAAGACATCACAAACGGGTTGGCCGGGCTGTCATAGACCTCGGTGGGTGTGCCGACCTGTTCGACCCGCCCTTTGTTGAGCACCGCGATCCGATCGGCCACGTCGAGGGCCTCGGACTGATCGTGGGTGACCAGAACCGTGGTGACGTGGACCTCGTCGTGCAACCGGCGCAGCCAGGTGCGCAGGTCCTCGCGGACCTTGGCGTCCAATGCGCCGAACGGCTCGTCGAGCAGCAGCACCTCCGGGTCCACCGCCAACGCGCGGGCCAACGCCATCCGCTGGCGCTGACCGCCGGAGAGTTGATTGGGATAGCGGTTCTGGAAACCGGCCAGCCCGACCACCTCGAGCAGATTGTCGACCTTGGCGTCGATATCGGCCTTGCGCAGCTTGCGGATCTTCAGCCCGAACGCCACGTTGTCGCGCACGGTGAGATGTTTGAACGCCGCGTAGTGCTGGAACACGAATCCGATGCCGCGACGCTGCGGCGGGACAGCGGTCACGTCGCGGCCGTTGATGACGACGGTGCCGGTGTCCGGCCGGTCCAATCCGGCGATCGCCCGCAACAGGGTGGACTTACCGGAGCCGCTGGGGCCCAACAGCGCGGTCAGCGACCCGGCGGGCACCGTGAAGTCCACGTTGTCCAAGGCGGCGAAGTCGCCGTAACGCTTGTTGGCTCCGCTGACGACGATGGCGTTCTCGGGGGCGTTCTCGGGGGCGTTCTCGGGGGTGTTGATCATGTGCGACTCCTTCGCGCATCCAGCACCACCTGGACCACCAGGACCAGCATCGCCACCATCATCAGCAGCGTAGAGAGGGCGTAGGCACCGTATTCGACGCCCCGGTTGTAGCGGTCGTTCACCAGCAGTGTCAGGGTCTGGGACTCACCCGGCAGATTGGACGACACCATCAGAACAGCCCCGAACTCGCCGAGCGTGCGGGCCACCGTCAGGACGATCCCGTAGGTGAGGCCCCAGCGGATGGAGGGCAGGGTGATCCGCCAGAACGTCTGCCACCACGTCGATCCCAGCGTGGCGGCGGCCTCCTCCTGCTCGGTACCCAACTCGTGCAGGACCGGTTCCACTTCGCGGATGACGAACGGAACCGTGACAAAGATGCTCGCCAGGATGATGCCCGGGAGGCCGAAGATGATCTTGAACCCCAGATCTTTTTCGACGAAGCCGAAGAGCCCGGCACTGCCCCACAGCAGGATCAGTGCGACACCGATTACCACCGGCGACACCGCAAAAGGCAGGTCAATGATCGCCTGGAGCACGGACTTGCCGCGAAACCGCTTGCGCGCCAACAGCAGAGCCGTCGGCACCCCGAACACGACGTTGAGCGGGACCACGATCGCGACCACGAGCAGCGACAGGTTCAGCGCTGAGATCGCGGCCGGGGTGCTGATCGAGCCGGCGAAGGCGCCGAAGCCGGGTGCGAAGGTTCGCCACAGGATCAACCCGACCGGCACTGCGACCAGCACCAGTACGTAGGCCAGCGCGAGATAGCGGGCAACCAGGCGTGCCACCGGCGAAAGGATCACGGCGCCAGTTCCTCTCGCTTGGCTGCTCGCGACCCGATCCACCGCAACACGAACAGCACGGCGAAGGACGCCAGCAGCAGCACAATGGAAATCGCCGCCGCACCGGTCCGGTCGTCGTTCTCGATCAAGGTGCGGATCCACTGCGACGACACTTCGGTCTCACCGGGAACCGCGCCACCGATGAGGACCACCGACCCGAATTCGCCGATGGCACGGGAGAATGCCAGGCCGGCCCCGGTCAACAGCGCGGGCAGCAGTGCCGGCAGGATCACCTTGCTGAAAATCACCGGGTTGGTTGCACCCAGCGATGCGGCGGCCTCCTCGGCCTCCCGGTCGAGTTCCAGCAGTACCGGTTGCACTGTGCGCACCACGAAGGGCAGCGTGACGAACAGCAGCGCCACCCCGATGCCCCACTTGGTGTGCTGCAGGTGCAGTTGCACCGGACTGGCGGGCCCGTAGAGCGCCAGCATCACCAGGCTGGCCACGATGGTGGGCAAGGCGAACGGCAGGTCGATCACCGCATCGATCAATCGCTTGCCGGGGAAGTCGTCGCGGGTCAGCACCCAGGCGACGAGCAGACCGAACACCGTGTTGACCAAGGTCACGCCGATGGCGACGGTCAGTGTCACCCGAAACGATTCCAGCGCGGCATTGGAAGTGACCGCGGCCGCAAATGCCGCCCACCCGCCTTTACCGGACTGCCAGACGATCGCTGCCAGCGGCAAAAGGACGATGAGGCTCAACCACACCGACGCCGCCCCAGCCAGCGCCGGGGTGGAACCGAGCCGGGGGCCCGCCACAGCCGGTCGGGCGTCGAGGGCCGCGGTCATCCGGTGGCCTTTTTATAGATGGTGCTCAGTGAACCGGTGTCTTTATCGAACAGCGCAGCATCCACCGCACCCCACCCGCCGAGGTCGGCGATGGTCCACAGTTTCTGGGCGGCCGGGAATTCCTTGGCGAAGTCGGCGGCCACCGCCGGATCGACCGGGCGGAAACCGGCCTGGGCCCAGATCGTTTGGCCCTCCGGGGTGAACAGGAAGTTCTTCAGCGCGGTGGCCGCCTCGAGGTGCGTGCTGGTTGTGACGACAGCGACCGGGTTATCGATCTTGAACGTCTGGGGCGGATTGACGTACTCGACGTCTTTGCCCTGCCGCTGGATGTGGATCGCCTCGTTCTCGTAGCTGATCAGCACATCACCGGTGCCTTGCAGGAAGACGTCGGTGGCTTCCCGGCCCGAGCTGGGCCGGGTCTTGATGTGGTCGGTGACGAGCGCGCTGACGAAGTCCAGACCGGCCTGCTGATCCTTGCCGCCATTGCTCTTAACGGCATACGGCGCCAACAGATTCCACTTGGCCGACCCGGAACTCAACGGGCTGGGGGTGACCACCTCGATTCCGGGACGCAGTAGGTCGTCCCAGTCCTTGATGTTCTTCGGGTTGCCGTTGCGGACCACCAGGGAGACCACCGACCCGAACGGGACACCCTTGGTGACATCGGCGTTCCACTCCGGGGTGACCTTTCCGGCCTTGACAAGACGGGTGACATCCGGCTCGACCGAGAAGTTCACGATGTCGGCAGGCTTGCCGTCCACCACAGAGCGGGACTGATCCCCGGAGGCGCCGTAGGACGTCGTCACTTCCACACCCTTGCCCCCCGGCGTCGCGGCGAAGGCGGGGATGATCTTGCTCCAGCCAGGCTCGGGCACGGCGTAGGCGACCAGCCTCAGGGTGGTGTCGGCGTCGGAGTTTGCGCCACCAACGACGTCGCTGCTTCCCCCAGCGCAGCCCGCCAGTACGAAAACGGTGGCGACCAGTGCGGCGGCGCCACGCCATCGGCGTCGCGATCCTAGGGACATCAACCAGACCTTTCTCGTTGCGGGTAACTAACGCGCGCCCGCAGACGAGGGGTTGGCATGCGACATGCCGTGATCACCACCAGCTCCGGACGGGCAGGGAGGTCAGCGACAACAGCAGATGACGACGGCATCGGCGGCAGCACCGAAAGAACTGCCGAGACCGGTCACCGTGCGCATGGCCCGCAGCCTAACACCGGTTGCGCCGCGGCGGGTGTCAGCGGTTGAGCAACCACACCAGAACCACCAGCGCCAAAAGAGCCACCAGCGCCAGCGTGACCCGGGAGCGCGGCATGCCGTTCACGGCCCGACCTGGCGATCCCCGCGCAGCCGGCGAAGAACTCGGATGCCGCCGCCGAGCACGGTGTCGATCGCAACGGCCAGCCCGAAAGCCAGCATCAGCACCACCGGCATGACGATGAGGGTCTGCCACACGAAGCCCAGCCCGGACAGCCACAATTCGAAGCCGTCCCACCAGCTGAGAATTCCGTCCACCGAATCACCCTATAGCCCGATCCGTGGACGCCGGGCACCACGGCCAGCCATGATTGCGGGATGGTGCTGCACGCCCAACCCCCAGGTGAGCTAGCGGATCAGGGCTCTGTCGACGGCGTCGTCACCAAGCCGCTGCTGGAGGTGCCGGTCGGGCCGATGCGCAGCCAGTTCCCGCCGATCGCCGACTACGCCTTCCTCTCCGACTGCGAGAACACCTGCCTGATCTCGGCGGCCGGTTCAGTGGAGTGGATGTGTGTGCCGCGACCGGATTCACCCAGCGTCTTCGGCTCGATCCTGGACCGCGGGGCCGGCCACTTCCGGCTGGGGCCCTACGGCGTGACGGTGCCGGCGGCGCGGCGCTACCTGCCCGGCAGCCTGATCATGGAGACCACCTGGCAGACGCCCACCGGCTGGGTGATCGTGCGCGATGCGCTGGTGATGGGTCCCTGGCATGACACCGAGGCGCGGTCGCGTACCCACCGGCGCACGCCGATGGACTGGGATGCCGAGCACATCCTGCTGCGCACGGTGCGCTGCGTCAGCGGCATCGTCGAGTTGGTGATGAACTGCGAACCGGCCTTCGACTACGGCCGCGGCACCGCGGCGTGGGAGTACTCGGCCGAGGCCTACGGTGAGGCGATCGCCCGGTCCCGCACCGACCCGGATGCCCATCCGACGCTGCGGCTGACCACCAACCTGCGGATCGGTTTGGAGGGCCGGGAGGCCCGGGCCAGGACCCGGCTGAAGGAGGGCGACAACGTTTTCGTCGCGCTGTCCTGGTCCGAGCACCCCTCACCGCAGACCTACGAGGAAGCCGCCGACAAGATGTGGCAAACCGCCGAGGCCTGGCGGCAGTGGATCAACATAGGCCACTTCCCCGACCATCCGTGGCGGGCCTACCTGCAGCGCAGCGCCCTGACGCTCAAAGGCCTGACGTACTCACCCACCGGCGCCCTGCTGGCCGCCAGCACCACCTCGCTGCCGGAAACACCGCAGGGCGAACGCAATTGGGACTACCGCTACGCGTGGGTCCGGGATTCCACCTTCGCGCTGTGGGGTCTCTACACGCTGGGATTGGACCGCGAGGCCGACGATTTCTTCTCCTTCATCGCCGATGTGTCCGGCGCCAACAACGGCGAGCGCCAGCCACTGCAGGTGATGTACGCCGTCGGCGGTGAGCGGGAACTGGTCGAGGAGGAATTGGACCACCTTTCCGGCTACGACGGCGCCCGTCCGGTGCGTATCGGTAACGGCGCCTATAACCAACGCCAGCATGACATTTGGGGCACCATGCTGGATTCGGTGTACCTGCACTGCAAGTCACGGGAGAACATCTCCGACCAACTGTGGCCGGTGCTCAAAGAGCAGGTCGAGGAAGCCATCAAGCACTGGCGGGAACCGGACCGCGGCATCTGGGAGGTGCGCGGGGAACCGCAGCACTTCACCTCCTCGAAGGTGATGTGCTGGGTGGCGCTGGACCGCGGCGCCCGTCTGGCCGCGCTGCAAGGTTCCAAGAGTTACGCCCAGCAGTGGCGGGTGATCGCCGATGAGATCAAGGCCGACATCCTGGCCAACGGGGTGGACTCCCGCGGGGTCTTCACCCAGCGCTACGGCGACAACGCATTGGACGCCTCGCTGCTGCTGGTTCCGCTGCTGAGGTTCCTGCCGCCCGACGACCCGCGGGTGCGGGCCACCGTGCTGGCGATCGCCGACGAACTCACCGAGGACGGACTGGTTCTGCGCTACCGGGTCGAGGAGACCGACGACGGTCTTTCCGGGGAGGAGGGAAGCTTCACCATCTGCTCGTTCTGGCTGGTGTCGGCGCTGGTGGAGATCGGCGAGGTGAGCCGCGCCCGGCATCTGTGCGAGCGACTGCTGTCCTTCGCCAGTCCCCTGCACCTCTACGCCGAGGAGATCGAACCCAGCACCGGCCGGCATCTGGGGAACTTCCCGCAGGCGTTCACCCACCTGGCGTTGATCAATGCTGTGGTGCACGTGATCCGGGCCGAAGAGCAGGCCGACGGGACCGGGGTGTTCCAGCCGGCCAATGCACCCACCTGACCGGGCGCTCCCCCGCTTAGCGCAGGCCGTCGATGTTGTCCCGGATGAGCCGGACGAGTGCGGCAGCGCGGCCGCCGACCACCCGCCGGTCTGGCTCGGCGTCGGTGACCGCGACGTCGACGTCGATGATGACGTCGCCGGCCAGTCCGATGGCATGTTCGACCGGGAAGGCGGCCTGCTTGGCGGTCTCCCCGTTGAGAACCGTCGCTGAGACGATCCCGTCGGTCTGCCGCACGTCGGTGATCGTCCACTCCAGCGCGGAATTGGCGGTGACCTGCACACTAACCAGGGTGTCGGCGCAGGATCGCCACTGCTTGGCGAATTCGGAGAACATCCGCGCCGCCTCGGCCTCCGAACCGAACCGCACCACCCCGGTGTGGGCGCTGGATACCGTCAGCCCCTCGCCGTAACGGGAGAAATCCTGCAGACCGACCGCGCGGACGTCACCACGCTCGTAGACGACCCTCATCAACGGCGTCGCCACACCCAGACACTCCAGAGGTGAAACCTCGTCGCTGTCGCGGATCCCGTTGGGCAACAGGGCGATCCCGCCGACCATCGGCGGACTGGTCGGATCAAGCGGGTTACCCACCGCCTGGGCCACCTGGGTTGCGCTGGGCAGCGCATCCTGCAGGCCGACGGCTTGCCTACGCACGGGTTTACCGTCGACGGTGCCCACGCAACCCGCCGTCATCCCAACACAGAATGCAGCGGCGACAATCCGGCGGACAACGGCCGCCCAACCGACGGTAATGGCTCCCTACTTCCGGGTCTTGTCACCCGGCTTGTCGCCGGCGGCATCAGTGGACAGCGCGGCGACGAAGGCCTCCTGCGGCACCTCGACCCGTCCGATGGTCTTCATGCGCTTCTTGCCCTCCTTCTGCTTCTCCAGCAATTTGCGCTTGCGGGTGATGTCACCGCCGTAGCACTTGGCCAGCACGTCCTTGCGGATGGCCCGAATGTTCTCCCGGGCAATGATTTTCGAACCGATCGCGGCCTGCACCGGCACCTCGAACTGCTGGCGCGGGATGAGTTCTTTGAGTTTCACGGTCATCTTGTTGCCGTAGGCCTGCGCGGAGTCCTTGTGCACGATCGCGCTGAAGGCGTCGACGGCTTCGCCCTGCAGCAGGATGTCGACTTTCACCAGCTCGGCTTCCTGCTCGCCGGCCTCCTCGTAGTCCAGGCTGGCGTAGCCGCGGGTGCGCGACTTCAGCGAGTCGAAGAAGTCGAAGATGATCTCGCCCAACGGCATGGTGTAGCGCAGTTCGACGCGTTCTGGTGAGAGGTAGTCCATGCCGCCGAGTTCGCCGCGGCGCGACTGGCACAGTTCCATGATGGTGCCGATGAATTCGCTGGGTGCGATGACGGTGCACTTGACCACCGGCTCGTAGATCTCACGCATTTTTCCGGGCGGCCAGTCCGAGGGGTTGGTGACGATTTTCTCGGCCCCGTCCTCCTGAATGACGCGGTAGACGACGTTGGGTGCGGTGGAGATCAGGTCGAGGTCGAACTCACGTTCCAGACGCTCCCTGGTGATCTCCATGTGCAGCAATCCCAGGAATCCGCACCGGAATCCGAATCCGAGCGCCACCGAGGTTTCCGGCTCGTAGGTCAGGGCGGCGTCGTTGAGTTGCAGCTTGTCGAGTGCTTCGCGCAGGTTCGGATAGTCCGAGCCGTCCACGGGATACAGACCTGAGTAGACCATCGGCCTGGGTTCGCGGTATCCGGTGAGCGCCTCGGTGGCGCCGTGGCGCGCACTGGTGACGGTGTCACCGACCTTGGACTGGCGGACGTCTTTCACGCCGGTGATGAGGTAACCCACCTCCCCGACGCCCAGGCCGACGGAGGGTTTGGGTTCCGGGGAGACGATGCCGACTTCGAGCAGTTCGTGGGTGGCGCCGGTGGACATCATCTTGATCTTCTCGCGGGGGGTGATCCTGCCGTCGACAACCCGGACGTAGGTGACCACGCCGCGGTAGATGTCGTAGACCGAGTCGAAGATCATCGCCCGGGCCGGGGCGTCGGCATCGCCGGTCGGTGCCGGTACCTGGCGCACCACCTCGTCGAGCAGGGCCGGCACCCCCACACCGGTCTTGCCCGAGACCCGCAGCACATCGCCGGGTTCGCAGCCGATGATGTGCGCCAACTCCGCCGCGTAGCGGTCCGGGTCGGCGGCGGGCAGGTCGATCTTGTTCAGGACTGGGATGACGGCCAGGTCACGGTCCAACGCCAGGTACAGGTTCGCCAGCGTCTGGGCCTCGATCCCCTGTGCGGCGTCAACCAGTAGCACCGCGCCTTCGCAGGCCTCCAGCGCCCGGGAGACCTCGTAGGTGAAGTCGACGTGGCCCGGGGTGTCGATCAGGTGCAGGACGTAGTCCCCGGCGGCAAGACCCTCGGCGTCGGATTTGACCGTCCAGGGCAGTCGCACGTTCTGGGCCTTGATGGTGATGCCGCGTTCCCGTTCGATGTCCATCCGGTCCAGATACTGCGCCCGCATCGAACGTTCATCGACCACGCCGGTCAACTGCAGCATCCGGTCGGCAAGGGTGGATTTGCCGTGGTCGATATGGGCGATGATGCAGAAGTTCCGGATCTGCGCCGGTGCAGTGAACGTCTGATCCGCGAAACTGCTGATGGGAATCTCCTGATGAGCGGGCGGGTTCCGGCGGTGACAAGCGTATCCAGCAGACTGCGGCCGGACACAATCGCGCCGCGCGGGCGACGAAGATCCTCGCCTATGCTCATCAGAATGGCGTCGCAGTGGAGGACGTTTCAGCGGCTGGCAGAGCATCTCGTGTTCAACGAGGCCCCGAAGCTGATACGGCAGTTGCAGAGCCCCAACGGGGTGCAGCGGACCATCCAGCAGGGCATCCAGCAGGGCATCCGACTCGGCATCGAAGCCCTCGTCGCCACCGCGCTCCCGCAGGAACCGCCGGTGGCGATCACCGCCGGCCGGCCGGTGGCCCGCACCATGGTTCCCACCGCCGACCGGGCCCGTCGGCTGGTCTACGCCCCCGACCTGGACGGCCGCGCCGATCCCGGTGAGGTGGTCTGGACATGGGTGGTTTACGAGGATGACCCGACGAAGGGCAAGGATCGACCGGTTCTGGTGGTCGGCCGGGATCGACAAAGCCTGCTGGGATTGATGTTGTCCAGCCAGGCCCGCCGCGCCAACGACCCCGGCTGGGTGCACGTCGGTGCCGGGAGCTGGGATTACGAAGGAAGGCCGTCCTGGGTGCGGCTGGACCGGGTGCTCGACGTGCCCGAGGAGAGCATCCGGCGCGAGGGCGCCATCATGGACCGACTCACCTTCGAGGTGGTCGCCGCCAGGCTGCGCGCCGAGTACTTCTGGCACTGACGGCCATAGACGGCGACGGCCGCCCCACAGGGGCGGCCGTCGGTCCGTTCTACTCGCGATGGCTTACTTCTTGATGACTTTGCCATCCTCATCGAGGTGCTCGACCTCAGCGTGCTGCTTGCGAACCGTCTCCTTGATGGTTTCGGTGTGCTCGGTCTCCTCGGTCCGCAGCCGGATCTCCTCGGCGACGTGAGCGCTCTTGGACACCACGGCCTCTTCGCGGGTTTCGACGACCTCGATCGTGGAGTCGCTCCAATCCCAGTCGTCGGCAACCGCCTCGTTGACGGCCTTGCGCAGCACCTCGGCGTGCACCTCAGTCAGATTGACCTTCTCCTCGACCTCGCGGGCCGTCACGTAGCGGCGAACTCGGGTCTTTCCGGCTTCAACCTTGCGCTTGCCGACCTCAAGCTGCTCCTCAGCCAGCCGCAGGACCTCTTCCTTGACGTCACCGAGGGCCTTGTGCTCGGCGACGATCCCGGCGCCACGAGCCTCGAGGTCCACGGGATTGTGCTGGGCGAGGATGCCTTCAGCCTTCTGCGCCTCGGCGTCGTTCTTGATCCGGACGGTCAGGATGGCGCCGCCGTTGGCGAGCGCCTTCTCGAAAGCAGCGCCTTCGTAGAGCTTGACCTCTTGGCCGAACAGACGGCGCCAGAGAGACGGGCCGGCGCCGGGCTTGCCCCCACTCTTGGCAACAGCCGCACTGTCGAGGGTGTTGACGTCCGGATCGTGGAAGCCGGCCGCCTCAAGGGCCTTCTCCGCGCGACGGCTGGCAGCCACCGTGTCGAACAGAACGACCATTTCATTTGCGCTCACTACTACTCCTCTTTTTCTTCGGTTGGGTGGGTTGTTTAGCGGACCGTCGGGACGGCCGTTCAGAACGCGCGGTCGGTCGAGGACCGTCGTCTGAATCCTCCGGTGCCACTCGGGCGACCGTGGCTTTCTGGGCGCGGAGGGTGACCTGCTCGGTGTGCCGTTCCACCGAACGCACCCTGCGGATGTGTAGTTCCTCGCGCAATATGAGTCGCCGTTCGACGACTAGCACTTCTTCAACGACCGGAATGATGATCGAGGTGCGCGTCTCCCGCACCGCCGGCATCGTCTTCACCTCTTTGTCGACAGGCACTCGACGCACCTCGACGGTGTTACTGGTGAGCGCTAGATCGACTTTCTTGACCCGGGTGGTGGTGGTGCGGTTCACCCTCACCCGGCCGGTCTCGACAGTCCGCTTACCGACACTCAGTTGCTCTTCGGCGAGTCGGATGACGGCATCGTCGAGGCGATCGCCAGCGGCGATGTCGGCTAATTCCGGGGCAGGCTGCCGTCGAGGGGGTGTCGCGGATTTCGACCGGTCAGAGGTGGCTCGCTTCATTGCCCGGCGCTTTTCGAACTCTGCCTGTGCCACTTGGTTATTCGTCTCCCAGCCAATCGATGCAGACCCTCGTGCTGGAGCCTCAACTTCGACATCGTGGCATCGTTTCCTTGCCGGGGGGTGAAGTTTGGCGAAATTTGCGGAGTTCACTTCAGTGGGATACGTCACAGGCGCCGCACAAGCCCCTCCAACCACGACCTTCACCCATAAACGGGTGAAGACCCACCAACCGGAAAAGGGTGAGTAGGAATCGAGTAGGAATGAGGTCATGGTGAACATCACTCTTCTGGGAACCGGCAGCCCGATGGTCGACCCCCATCGGGCGGGGCCCTCAACCCTGGTGCGGGCCGGGGGTTCGACCTTCCTGGTGGACTGCGGGCGCGGGGTGCTCATGCGGGCCGCGGCCGCCGGGGTCGGCGCGGCGAACCTGACCGCCCTGCTGCTGACCCATCTGCACAGCGACCACATCACCGATCTGTCCGACGTCATCACCACCCGGTGGGTCACCACCCTGGTGCCCACCCCGCTGCGGATCATCGGGCCGCCGGGCACCAAAGCCGTGGTGGAGGCCACGCTGGCCGCGTTGGCCCCGGACATCTCCTATCGGATCGCCCACCACGCAGACATCACCGAAGGGCCTGTAGTCGAGGTCGAAGAGCATGTGGAAGGCCTGGTCTGGAATTCCGGGGACGTTCGGATCACCGTGGCGCCCACCGACCACCGCCCGGTGGAACCCACCATCGCCTTCCGGATCGCCCACGGCGGATCGTCGGTGGTGTTGGCAGGTGACAGCGTGCCGTGTGCCACCCTGGACGAATTGGCTACCGGTGCGAACGTGCTGGTGCACACGGCAATCCGCAAGGACCTGGTGGCGCAAATGCCCGCCCAGCGGATCCGCGACATCCTGGACTACCACTCGTCGGTCGAGCAGGCGGCGGGGACAGCGGCCCGGGCCGGGGTGGACACCCTGGTGCTGACCCATTACGTGCCCCCGTTGATATCGGGCCAGGAGGACCAGTGGCGGGCGCTGGCGGCGAGCGAGTTCAGTGGCCGCGTCGAACTCGGCGACGACCTGCTGACGGTGTCGGTGCCGGACTCCTAAGCCAGGCGGGTCATCTCGACCACGACGTCGAGGTCGCTGGAACCCTGGCCGAGGTAGATGCCCTTCAGCGGAGTCACATCGGCATAGCTGCGGCCGTATCCGACACTGATGTACTGCTCGTTGATCTCGGCGTCGTTGGTGGGGTCGTAATGCCACCAACTGCCGGTCCAGGCCTGGATCCAGGCGTGACTCTCGCCCTGCACCGTCTCCCCGATGGTGGCGTCGGCCTTGGGATGCAGGTAACCGGATACGTAGCGCGCCGGTATTCCCATGGCACGCAGGAGAATCAGCGAGAGATGGGCGAAGTCCTGACACACCCCTTTGCCTTCCCGCAACGCGTCCAGCCCCGAGGAGTGCACCCCGGTGGTGCCCGGCACGTATTGCAACTCGTTGCGGACCCAATCGACAACAGCGTGTACTGCGTGGTGCGGGTCGCGCCCCTTGGCGAGATGCCGGGCCACCCGATCAATGCGCTTGCTGGCCGGGGTGTAGGTGGTCGGTGTGAGCACCTCGTCGTAGCGGTCGATGACCCTCGATGACACAAGATCGTCCCAGTCCGCGTCTGTAGCGGGTCCCTCAGCCTTGTCGGTCTCCACGACCGAGGAGGACGTGACTTCCAATTCGACATGGGGTGCATGCAGATCAAAAGCGGTTACCGCAGTGCCCCAGTAGTCGACGTAGCGGTAGGACCGCGTGGCCGGCGCTGTTTCAACACGGTTGATGATCACGTTCTGCCGGGAATCCGATCGAGGGGTCAGTCGCGCCTCGTTATAGGACGCGGCGACTGGCGCCTTGTAGGCATAGCCCGTGGCATGTATGACCCGCATTCTCCACATCAGGCTTCTCCCACATCGGTGACCTGGGCGGCTTGTCCGGCGTCCGACCAGGCCACCCACATGGTGGGCCGGAAGAACTGCATCGCCAGCGCCTCGGCGACGTCGCGGCACGTGGACTGCAACCCGGCCAGTCGGTCTTCCAGGGAATCCAGCACCGCACCTGGTCGGACGAACTCGAGCTCACTTCGGGCCCGCCCAAGTAATCGGCGGGCCTCGGCGCCCGGCCCCACCCGGTCGGTGGGGCTGACCATCAACCGTTCCAGGCTGTGTTCGGCCAGCCGCAATGAGTAGAACGCCGACCGCGGGAAGAGCCGATCGAGGAGCATGAACTCCACGACGCGGTTCGCGTCCAGCACGCCGCGGTGAGTGCGCAGGTAGGTGTCGTGCGCACCTGCGGCGCGCAAGACACTCACCCAGGTCGGCGATGAGGCGCTGTCACCCACCCGGGAGAGCAGCAGTCGGACCGTCATGTCAATGCGTTCGATGGCCCGGCCCAGCACCAGGAAGCGGTATCCGTCGTCGCGGGACAGCGTGGAGTCGGACAGACCGCCGAACATGGCGGCCCGGCCCTCGATGAACGTGAAGAACTCGTGCGGCCCCAGCCTGCGCGCTGCCCGCTCGCGTTCGGGCAGCGCGTTATAGGTGGTGTTGAGGCACTCCCACATGTCACCGGAGATCACTTCGCGCGCCGAGCGGGCGTTCTCCCGCGCTGCGGAGATCGCATCGACAATCGAGAAGCCGGCGGGCAGCCCCCGACTGAAGGCCACCAGGTCGGTCAGCGACCACATGTCCAGCCGCGACGCGGGCGGTTCGATACCCAAGACCTGCAACAGGATTCGGGATGCCTGGTCCGGATCGACGGTGGAGTCCTCGAGCAACTGGTGCACCGTGACGTCGAGAATCCGGGCGGTGTCATCAGCCCGTTCGACGTACCGGCCGATCCAGTACAGCGCCTCGGCATTGCGGGCCAACATCACCGGACTCCGGTCTGCTGCTGCTGCTGTTGCTGCCCGGTCATGGCCTGCTGTTGCAGCGGGTGCATGTCGCTGCCGGGATGGCCGGACACCGGAATGGTCCGCACCACCTGCGCGGCTCGCAGTTCCCGGTCCGCCGCCGACGAGCGCGATGCCAACACCCAGGTGTCCTTGGATCCGCCGCCCTGACTGGAGTTGACGACGAGTGATCCCTCGGTCAGCGCGACGCGGGTCAGCCCCCCGGGCAACACCCACACCTTCTCACCGTCGTTGACAGCGAACGGACGCAGATCGACGTGGCGCGGCGCCAGGGTGTCGCCCACCTTGGTGGGCACCGTGGACAGTTGAACCACCGGCTGGGCGATCCAGCCGCGCGGGTCGGCGGTGATCTTGCGGCGGATCGTGGCCAATTCCCGCTCGGAGGCGTGCGGCCCGAAAACAATGCCGTAGCCGCCGGACCCTTCCACCGGTTTGATGACGAGTTCGTCGACCCGGTCGAGCACCTCGGCCCGCTCCTCATCAAGCCAGCACCGCAAGGTGTCGACGTTGGCCAGCAGCGGCTTCTCACCGAGGTAGTAATCGATGATGGTCGGTACGTAGGTGTACACCAACTTGTCGTCGCCGACCCCGTTGCCCACCGCGCTGGAGATCACCACGTTGCCGGCGCGGGCGGCGTTGAGCACGCCCGCCACCCCGAGGATCGAATCCGGTCGGAAGTGCATCGGATCGAGGTATTCGTCGTCGATGCGGCGGTAGATGACGTCGACCTGCCGCTCCCCCTCGGTGGTACGCATGTAGACGAGGTTGTCCCGGCAGAACAGGTCCGGGCCCTCGACGAGTTCGACACCCATCTGGCGGGCCAGCAGCGAATGCTCGAAGTAGGCGGAGTTGAACGGACCCGGGGTGAGCACCACGACGGTCGGATCGGATTCGTTGGTGGCCGCCGCGCTGCGCAACGACCGCAGCAGGTGGGACGGATAGTCGTCGACCGACCTGACCCGATGGGTGCCGAACAGATTCGGGAACACGCGGGTCATGACCCGCCGGTTCTCCATCACGTAGGAAACGCCGGACGGCGAGCGCAGGTTGTCCTCCAGTACCCGGAAGGTGCCGGCCGCGTCGCGGACGATGTCGATGCCGGCGACGTGGATCCGTACCCCGTTGGGCGGGCTGATACCGGCGGCCTCGCGGTGAAAGTGCTCGCAGGAAGTCACCAGCCGGCGCGGGATGACCCCGTCGCGCAGGATCTCCTGGTCGCCGTAGACGTCGTCGAGGAACTTCTCCAGAGCCATCACCCGCTGGGTGATCCCGGCTTCCAGTCGGGCCCATTCAGCCGCCGAGATGACTCGCGGCACCAGGTCGAGCGGGAAGGGCCGTTCCTGGCCGGACAGCGAAAAAGTGATGCCCTGGTCGACGAACGCGCGACCTAGTGCGTCGGCTCGCGCTCCGAGTTCATCGCTATCGGTGGGTGCCAGTTCGGCGTAGATGCCCTTATAGGGGGGCCGCACCCGGCTCTGCCGATCGAACATCTCATCGAAAGCGGCGCTGTAGGGACCCGGTTCGGCGTAGCCCCCGAAGGTGCCCAGCGGCGGCCTGGTGTCAGCGGCGGCGGAGCGGGACCCGTTGTGGGCCGCCTTAGCCGTCTCGGGCCGCGCACTGCGAAGAGTCACGGCTCTCATGCTGCATTAGATTGGCCGTTCGTGCAGGGTAAGCCGGTCCGCTTTTGGGTTCGGTCCCTTTGTGCTGGTATTCTCACGGTGCGCCGCGAGGGCAACAGTCCCGGCGTTGAAGACACCAGCTTGAGCTACCAATTCGACGATAGAGGGAACTGACGCGTGGCCAACATCAAGTCGCAGAAGAAGCGCATTCTCACCAACGAGCGTCGTCGGCTGCGCAACAAGTCGGTGAAGTCGTCGCTGCATACCGCCATCCGCGCGTTCCGCTCCGCCGCCACTGAGGGCGACAAGGAGAAGGCGGGCGCACTGCTGGCCACCACCAGCCGCAAGCTTGACCAGGCCGCCACCAAGGGCGTCATCCACAAGAACCAGGCCGCGAACAAGAAGTCGGCGCTGACCCAGGCGTTCAATAAGCTCTGAGCTGAGCTTTCACCGTCCGGCAGCCAGTTCGGCGACCTTGCGTACGGTGACTTCGAGCACGTAGTCGGGGTCCGCGGCCGCCCCTTTGACGTCTCCGTTGAGCGCGGCCACCAGCCGGATCGCCGTCGCGACCTTGTCCCGCGACCACCGCCGAGCCTGCTTCTGCGCCTTCTGCACCCGCCACGGCGGCATCCCGAGCTCTCCGGCCAGCCGATACGGGTCACCCGAGAGCGGACCGATGCGGGCGATGGCGTGCACCGCCTCAGCCAGCGCATCGGCCAGCAGGACGTGTGGCACGCCCCGCGACATCGCCCAGCGCAACGCCTCCGCCGAGCCGGCGACGTCGCCCGCGACAGCTTTGTCGGCGATCTCGAAGCCGGTCACCTCAGCTTTGCCGCTGTGATAGCGGCGCACCGCGGCAGCGTCGACCTGCCCGGCGGTGTCGGCCACCAGCTGCGAACAGGCCGCAGCCAGCTCCCGGATGTCGGAGCCGACCGACTCCAGCATCGCAACGACGGTGTCCTCATCGGCTTTGATCTTCAGAGCACGAAACTCGGCCCGGACAAAGTCGGCCCGTTCCGCTGCCTTGGTGATCTTGGCGGCCGGATGGGTGTGGGCACCCAGTTCACGGAGTTGACCGGCAAGCGCCTTGGCCCGCCCGCCGCCGGAGTGCACGACGACCAGCATGGTCCCGGGCGGCAGGTCAGCGGCAGCGGCGGCGATCAGCGCGGCAGCGTCCTTGCCGGCCTCGGCGGCGGCTTCGAGAACGACCACCCGCTCGTCGGCGAACAGCGACGGACTGAGCAACTCGGCCAGTTCGTGAGTCGAGACGTCGCCCGCGCGTAGCCGGTTCACCGGGACGTCCCCGGTACCCGCCTCGGTACCCGCCGAGGTACGGGCAGCACGCAGAATGTCGCTGACAGCTCGCTCGACGAGGAGGTCCTCGTCCCCGAGCACCAAGTGCAATCCCGCGGTCGCGCTCACCCCCCGATGGTGTCACGGACCGCTGACGAAGCCAGACACCGACCACGCCCCGGCGCACAGCATCATCGCGGCCGCCGTCCATCGGAACCACCGCCATCGCCAGAGCAGAACGACGGCTGCGCTGGCGCCGCCGACGGTGAGCAGCCCGCCCCAACCGGTGGGCACTGCCAGTGCCGCACCGGGCAGCGCTGCGGCGGCGCGGGCCACCATCAGCAGCCACCACACTTCCGGGCCGGTGAGCCGGATCAGCAGTTCGGCGCCGGACGGCCACAACGTCACCAAGGCCGCCGCAGCCGTGCCCAGAACCGTGATCGGCGCAATGACCACGGCGACAGCGAGATTCGCCAACACCGACACCACGCTGAACTGTCCGGAAACCGCCGCGACGAGCGGTGCGGTGATCAGTTGCGCGGCGACCGCGACGGCCACCGCGGCGGCCAGCGGCTTGGGCCAGCCGCGGTCCACCAGCCGTGCCGACCAGATCGGGGCCAGCACCACCAGCGCCGCCGTCGCCGAGACCGACAGGGCAAAACCGAGGTCGACGGCCAGTTGCGGCGCGGCGACCAGCAAGGCCACAACGGTTGCTGCCAGCACCGGGATCGCCTGCCGGCGACGGCCGGAGACCACGGCCAGCAGCGTGATCGCGCCCATCACGGCAGCCCTCAGCACGCTGGCAGTGGGCTGCACCACCACCACGAAAGCCACCAGGGCCAGCGCCGCCAGAAGTACCGCGGGCCGGGGGCCGATCAGCCGCGCGGACAGCAGCACCGCCCCGCACACGATGGTGACGTTGGCGCCCGACACCGCAGTCAAATGGGTTAGTCCGGCGGTGCGGAACTCCGCGGTCGTGGCCGTCGACACCGCCGCGGTGTCGCCGAGCACCAATCCCGGCAGCATCGCGGCCTGATCGGCCGGCAAGGTGTCGCGGCAGGCGGTGGCGAACCGCGCGCGCACAGCCTGGGCCGCGCGCTGAACCGCTGAGGCACGTCCGAACTCCGGAGGACCCACAGCCTTGAGCACGGCCACTGTCAGATCGGGCCGGATGGGTTGTGCGATCCGGGCCCGGAACCGCACCGGTTGACCGGCGGAGAGCTGCCCGAAGTCGACGGAGGGAGCGAAAACCACCACGGCTCCAGTTGTCTCGCCATCGCCGAGCCGACTCAGATCGCCGCGAAACATCAGTCGGCCCGAACCGGACTGCCGCGGGCTGTCTACCGGGGTGACGGTCACCCAGGCCGTCGCCCCGACGCGGGCGGCCAGGGGATGGTGGTTTACCGCATCGCTGCGAAGTCCGGCCGACACACCGAAGCCGGCGCCGACCGCCGCCGCACCCAGCACCCCGGCAGCGGTGGCGCGCAACAGGGGCAACCGATTCCGCAGCAGGTAGCCGACCAGCAACCAGCAGACTCCGATACCCAAACCGCATAGCGCCAGCAGCGGGCCGACACCCCAGACGATGCCGGCGGCGGTCGCGCCCCAGGCGGCCAGGGCGGCCGGAACCAGCCGCACATCGATCCGCGAGACCGGCGTCGACACGACTCACACCCGCACCAGCGGACGAAGCTTTTCCAGCCGCACTGGGCCGATGCC
>Ga0164293_10000223_pt1 | contig 42115 bp, 42 predicted proteins | sample GEODES118metaG_FD_111487 | JGI IMG/M metagenome (GOLD analysis project Ga0164293, IMG submission 111487) | Eutrophic lake water microbial communities from Lake Mendota, Wisconsin, USA - GEODES118 metaG | ecosystem: Environmental > Aquatic > Freshwater > Lake | place: USA: Lake Mendota...
AACCCCCGCCTATGCGACGGTGAAGAAGATCAACGCCATCATGGAAGCGCGGACCAACTTGAGCCACAATGCAGCACCACTTTTGACCATCGAAGCTCTGATGTGTCGTCTGGCCTGATGCAAAAAAACAAATCTTTCATCACAACCTTTGCAATCTCAATTGCGCTGGTCTTATCAGGGTGCGCCTCAAATGTTGCAATCGAAAAGCCACTCTCTGATTTAGCCGCTTATGAAAACCAGAAACTCGACTGGGCAACCTGTTACGATGACTTTGAATGCACCGACCTTCGTGTGCCAATTGACTACGCCGACTTAACAGTTGGCACATTTAAAATTGCTGTTCTTCGCTACAAAGCCCAAGATCCAAAGAACCGCATCGGTTCTCTAATCGTTAATCCGGGTGGCCCCGGCGGCTCTGGCGTTGATTACGCCTATAACGCCGAATATGTCTTTGATCCCGATGTCCTTGACCGTTACGACATCGTCGGTTTCGATCCACGCGGTGTAAACCGCAGCGCACCAATTGAATGTTTAACCGATGAAGAAACCGATGCCAACTATGCATCAGATGCCAAACCCGACACCGAAGCCGAACTCGAAGAAGCTTTGGCTGATTCCAAAGACTTCATCGACAAATGCGAAAGTGCTAACGAGTATTTAACTCATTACTCAACCGCGGCAGCTGCTCGCGACATGGACATCCTGCGCGCAGCCCTTGGCGATAAGCAACTCAACTACTTCGGCAAGTCCTACGGCACATATCTAGGCACCCTTTACGCACAATTCTTCCCTGAAAAAGTTGGCCGCATGATTCTCGATGGCGCACTCGATCCAAACATTTCAATCCTGGAACAAAACATTTCACAAGCTAAAGGTTTTGATGACGCACTTGATGCATTCCTTGCCGACTGTGCGAAACAAGATGATTGCCCGCTTCCCAAGAACAAACAAGAAGCAACCTTAAAAATCATCGCACTCTTTGAAACCGCAGCCCTAAACCCGCTTCCGCGCAAAACCAAAGTTGAAAATGACGAACGAACCGCAACCGAATCTCTAATCGTTCTTGGCACTGCATCAGCTCTATACGACGACGTTGATGGCTGGCCAAAACTTCGCACCGCATTCCTCGAAGGCCAACAAGGTTATGGCGATACCTTCTTAGATCTTGCCGACCAATACTCGGGCCGCTCATCAGATGGTTCATACATGTCTAACGAACTTGATTCCGGTGCCATAATTGACTGCCTTGATTGGCCTGACACCCGCAGCGTTGAAAAGACAAAAGCTGATGCCAAGCGATTCACCGATGCCGCACCTGTCTTTGGTCCATACCTTGCCTACACAAATATCTCTTGCAAGTACCTGACTCCACCAACTAAGGACAAACTAACTCGTTCTACAAACAAGATCACTTCAATCAAAACTGCACCAGTGATCGTCATCGGTACCACCCGCGACCCAGCCACGCCATACGAATGGTCTGTCGGCCTTCACCAAATCTTTAAGAACTCAAAACTTATTTCCCTCGATGCCGATGGGCACACCGGCCAGGGTCGCGGCAGCGCTTGTGTAGATGAAGCCGTAGATGCCTACCTACTTCAGGACAAAACCCCGAATAAAAACCTCACCTGCTCTCTTTAGCCAGTGTCAAAGTTGGTAAAGACCACCCCTTTCTATGGTGCAAAATATCTCCATGCGCTTAGACCATGTCTCTTATGTAACTTCCCATGATCAATTAGCCGACACCGTGCAACGTCTAGGTTCACGCCTAGGCACAACATTTGTAGATGGCGGTATCCACCCACGTTTTGGTACACGTAACTTCACGGCTCCACTTCTTGATGGCAAGTACATCGAAGTCGTATGCCCGCTAGATCACCCAGCAACAGAACAAACCCCATGGGGTAAAGCTGTTTCAAAGAAAGCTCAGGAGGGTGGAGGATGGCTAACTTGGGTATTTAGCACCGAAGATATTTCTCCGATCGAAGAAAAGTTCGGACGCAAGGCAGTTGATGGACACCGCACACGTCCTGACGGAACTGACCTTAAGTGGAAGCAAATCGGCGTAAAGGAAATTGACGAATCGCGCGAACTTCCATTCTTTATTCAATGGTTGACAGAAGATCATCCATCGAAGGATGGAAATGCAGTTGCAAGAATTAAAAAAATAGTCATAGTCGATAAAAATGAATTGTCGGATTCATGGTTCAAAGCCGAAATTTTAGATTCGCTAGCGAAAATTAACGTTGAATGGAAAGTATCTTCGGACGATAATCTTGAAGATGGAATTGATTCCATTGAGTTTATCGTTGAAGGATCATTGATTGCCGTCGATTAAATTCTTACAGATAACAAATAGGCGGGTTAGATGAGTGAAATGGCAAACGAGATACTAATTCTATCTGCCTACGTTGGAGATAGACCAGATTACCTGAACAAAGTAACTGAAAATCAACTTAGATACGCACAAAGACACGATTACAAATACGAATTTGTGACACAAATAGAAATGAAGAGATTTTCAGAAGATAACCTTGCCCACTTTAGTTGGATAAAAGCTCACCTTGTAAAAGAGAAGCTAGCTGAACACTCTTATGTATTTTGGATCGATGCTGATTCAATTTTTATTGACTTCGAAAGCGGACTACAAGACCTAATTGATAAAAACAAGAATTTGATTTTTACCGGCGATTCTTATGACGTGTTTAATACAGGCCATTTTTTAGTTAAGAATAGTAAATGGAGTAAAAGATTTCTTGAAGAGTGGATGAGTTACCGAGAAATAAAATTCCCAAAAATAAATTCCAGCCATCAAGATAAAAATGGATATCTCGTAGACCAACCAGCAGCAAACATTCTATTGCGGCGGGGATTTAACAGTACAAAGCAGCAATCTTGCGCGGATTTTGATTGGATGAACGGATATATTGGAAATAAGAGCAGAAAGATAAAACTATTTCATTGGCTTGTGGGACCAACACGCCGTTTGAATATTCTCTTTGCGAGATTACTAATCCATAAAAGCATACGGCGAAACGTATCTATTGTTGTTCAAGACCGACTAAATTCTTACCCGTTTAGACTACCTGGATATAGACCGAAAAAGAATCCCAAGATAATTCACTTTCCTGGAAATTCGAAGGATAAGATATCTAACTATCTTAATCTGGTGAAGTAAAAAATGTATATAACAGTAAAAAATCTGTCCACGCTATGGCGCGTTAACCCTTCTTCAATAATGCATGTTGGAGCCCATCTTGCCGAAGAGTATCAAGAATACAAAGATCAAAATTGGATAGATAAATTTTCAAAGCGAGCTATCTGGGTTGAGGCACAGCCCGATTTAGCCTCCAAATTGCAAGAAAGCTTAGACAAATCTGAAAACCTGGTTTATAACTTTGCAGTTTGGGAAGAAAACGGCAAGTCTCTCGAATTCAATATTGCTAATAACTCTCAATCTTCCTCATTATTTGAATTATCCAAACATGCGGAGATTTATCCACAGATAAAATATGTAGAGAGAATCATGGTTGAAACCATAAGATTGGAAACTCTCCTTGGCATGACTGAATTGGAACCAGATTTCCTAAATTTGGATATTCAAGGCGCCGAACTGATTGCACTCAAAAGTTTAGGTTCGCGAATCAATAACTTTAAGTGGATTTACACGGAGGTTAATTACGAAGAACTTTATGCGGGATGTGCATTAATTTCCGATATGGATTCCTACCTAAAAGCCCATGAATTTAAGAGAGTATTTACAGTTAGAAGGCCCCATGCGAACTGGGGAGACGCAATATACATACGTCGAGACTTGTTAAACATCAGGACCAAGTTTCATCCAGGAATACTCAAGTTAAAAGCTAAGACTTTCTCCACGTATCACTATAGATTGTTGAAATCAAAACTATTTATCGTTTCAAAGTTATATTCAAAAAAGTCCTTAGAATAAGAGGATATTTTCTAAACCTAGTTAGGTTTCTGAGAAGACTTTTCAAAACTGGAATGGAGAATCTGAACGAAGGGAGTTTGCTAAACACTGAAACTTTTGAGGTAAGAACAAAGAACCAAATAGTTACTCTTTGAAAGCGACCAAAGAGCAGTAAGTTTTTGGAATGATTATGGATATTCTGCAATTGATATCTTCTGGATTCCTTAACAACGTACAACTCCCCCTTTGGATTAGACGAATAACTAATATTAATATTTTGATAACCAACTTCACCCCACCAAACATATCGATGTATTAATCCAAATAGATTCCGTGGATCACTGCCAAAGAGAAACATTCCAAATTGAAGAGGATCAAACAAAAGCGAGCCTTCGTCGTAATTGATCAAATCGGACGGGAAGTATGTAACGAGATCCCCATACTGCAACTTGATTCTCCTCAAGGCCAACATATCCGTTAACGTTGGGTCACTTGAAAGTAATTTGATCACTTCAGTCTTTAACCAACGCGCCGTTGATGGATTTGGTGAAAAAAGAAGTGCAGCGCAGTCGTACAAATCCCCAACATTTGTCCACCACAGTTTTTCTTCCTCTCTTAGGAAACCAGAGTTAAAGTTTTTGAGTAAAACAACATCTGATTCCACATGCAATAAGTTAACTGCTAAGGACGAAACTTGAAATTCAGCAAATGCAATTAACCTCTCAATTGTCAGAAACCAAAACCCATCTCTAAAATCAAGATCACCCCTAAATGATTTTAGTGCTTTCGCGGTTTCATCCGATCTCACGTACACGTTTACCAGAATCCCTAAGTTTTTGCAGAATAATTCCAGTTTTGGATTGTCGGTTATCACTACAATAGGATTGGGAAAGTTCCGACGAAGATACTGTATATTTTTCAAAACATGCTTGTCAGGATCCGGTCCTAAATGGACAAGCACGAAAGAAATGTCACTCATGGTCACACTATTCTAGTGGAATAGGTATTCTTAAGGAGTGATTTGTTACATTTATGATCTCTACTTTCGAATCATTCACAAAGTAGCCAAGTTGAACCCAAGTTTGTTTACAAACGATCCATATTTAACCAGCTCTAACTTATCAAAAATTGTGGATGTAGCACTCTCAGGGAAAGAAGAAAAATGGGACCTTTCTGAGCTTTTAAAAGCAAAAAGTATATTTGTTAATAGTGAAAGATTGGAAGAGTTACTCTGCATATTAAGGGATTCACCAAATTGCGAGTATATTTTCGCGGGCAATAGTGACAGAAACATTTACGAGATCAAGCCCGAAATTCCTGCGTCCATTAAGTCTTTATTTGTTCAAAACTCATTTATTAAAAATAATGAAAAAATTCATCCTCTGCCAATTGGAATTGAAAACATAGATTATGCAAGGAATGGATTCAAATGGACGATGAGAAGAAGAATCTTTAAATCTGAGAGAAAAGTATTGATTGGGCCATTCGGCCCCACTAATCCAGCGAGAAAAATCCTAATTGAATCCTATGGTCGGAAATCAAAATATCATTTAAAAGTTGATTTCCCAACGAATCCATTTTTGTATGCAAAGCTACACAGGAAACACATGTTTACTTTATGCCCAAACGGAAACGGTCAAGACACCCATCGAGTTTGGGAATCTATCTACAGGGGATCCTGGCCAATATTGGAAGAAAACAGTTGGTCACGACTGATTGCAGAGAGGTACCCTGTGCTCTTAATTCCATCTCTAGCGAACCAAGAAGATATCATTAAGTTGGTATCAGACGAAAAATACAAATCGAAGCCACCTCTAGTAGATTCCCTTTTCATGGACTTCTGGAAAAATTTGATAAAGAAGTAAGTCTTCTTCTCCAGAAATGAATAAAAACGGCAACAACTATTAGTGTCGGAGCAGTATTCCAAGAATTCCAGCCTCGAATACTAAGAAAGTCTCGAAGAAACTGGATACCTAATCCTGCAGGATCTGCAAACAAGCAAACTGTCTCGAACATAAAAAATCCAAGGAATCCAACGTTGAAAAATACTGCCGCCCCTACGGCAGCAATTGCCAAAAATTGGGAAGTAATTGCTGAAGAGAATGTGATTAACGCTAAGGTATAAATCGGAATCAATAAACGTAAATCATGTCTTCGAACTAGATAACCCACTACAGAAACAGAAAGAATCATCAATATATTCCACAATCTGCCGTGATGCCAAGCGGTATGTGAACCTAGACTCTCTGCAAAATCTTTATCCCAAAACCAAAATTTCCAAAATGGAGCGTTGTTTGAAGACCAGTACTTGAATACAGCGCTCAAAACACTTTCTCTATCAAACTTTGAAATAAGCATAAAAGGCACAAAATGTGCAAGGAAGATAAGGGCCGGTATGCCTATTAGAGCTGCTCTAACTTTCTTATTGAACTTCAGAAAAACAAACCAAATCAGAAACAACGCTAAATTATGTTTTATAGTCAAAGAAAGTGAAAAAAGTAAAATACTTTTAGTTAGATCAGTACGTATATTAAAATCCGAATATTTAACTAGATAATTCATCGCCCAGACAGCGACGGCAATTGATAAATTATCGAACTGATTGTAATGACCCGTGACCATGATAGATATTGGATTGATAAAGAAAATACAAGCTGTTTTTGCCCCAAACCATTTTTTTAAAATTAGCGCAATCATTAAATCCGCAGCCGTTAGAACCCCGACTATTAATATGCGAAAGAGCAAGTCATTCTCGAATGAAAGCAAACGTAGAATACTCAAAACTAGCGACCAAGTTATTCCGTAGTTATATCTTTGCCCCCGCCAAGGAGGTTCTCCTCCAAGAATCAAATCGGAGGTAATTTTATAACTTTCGAAATCAAAGTTAGTCGAAGTAAAAACCAGGGAGCATCTAAGAAAAATACCAAGTACAACAAATCCAGTCATAATTCTATTAACCGAATTACCAGTAATATTGGATTTCAGTCTAGAATGCCGTAACACGTCCATAGTCAGTTATAGCGTTTATATTCGAATTTTGCTAACCTGAGTGCGTGCGATTATCCAAAACATCCTTGGTGAAATGGATTCGCGAGGCCGACATTATTGTTGTGGGGGCAGGTTTCTTCGGCCTAACCGTTGCAGAGAGATTAGCTTCTGAGAGCCAGAAGCGTGTGGCAATTCTGGATTCTAGAGACCATATAGGCGGGAACGCGCATTCCTACATTGAAGGTTCCTCTCAAGTCGAAGTGCACACTTACGGTAGTCACCTATTCCACACCAATAATGAAAAAGTCTGGAAATATGTTTCACAGTTTACGGAGTTCAATGATTATCAACACCGGGTTTTTGCAATATCACGAGGAGAGGTTTTTAACCTACCGGTAAATCTTCAGACGCTGAGTCAATTGTACCCAGGAATAACTACTGTGGAGCAGGCCGCGCAATTATTGGCAAGTTTTCCTTCAGACAATCTAAATAATTTTGAAAGCAAGGCAATCTCATTAGTCGGTGAAATAGCTTATAACCGATTCATTAAGAACTATACAGAGAAGCAATGGCAGACGAACCCGAGAGATTTGCCAGCAGAAATCATTAGTAGGTTGCCAATTCGGACCAACCTAGATGGTCGCTACTTTAATGATAAGTATCAAGGACTCCCTCTGGATGGATACCAGAAATGGCAAGAAAATATGTTAAAGAATGAGAAAATCAGTATTCAATTGAATACTGATTTCTTTGATATTCAAAATGAAATAAGCAATCATCAGATTGTCGTCTACACGGGGCCGATCGATAGATTTTTCGGATACAAATATGGCGTTTTAGGATGGAGAACCCTCGATTTTGAAACAGAAGTTGTGGATGTAGATGACTATCAAGGAAATTCTGTCGTAAATTATTGCGATGAAACTCCAGAATACACACGGATACACGAGTTTAAGCACCTTCATCCTGAAAGATCGCACACAGCTGGGAAAACAGTAATTATGAAGGAATTCAGCAGATTTGCCGGCAAGTCAGATGACCCGTACTACCCCATTAATACAAGTGAAGATAGAGCAAAACTAAACAAGTACCGGGAAGAAGCCGCACAATTGAAAAATGTATATTTTGGCGGGAGGCTCGGAACATATCAGTACCTTGATATGCACATGGCAATTGCAAGCGCACTATCGCTTTATGAGAACGAACTTCGTCTCGCGACTACAGGTCAAAAATGAAGAAACAGCTAACGATTGTTATGCCGGTTTTCAATGAATCTGAAGGCATAAGAGAATTTGTTTCGGAAATCAAGAATGAATTTAGTAGCATTCAACCAACGATTCTAATTGTAGATGATTGTTCAACAGATAAAACATGGAAAGTTTTACAAGAAATGAAGGCACAGACAAATGACCTAATTGTCCATAGAAATGTGTCGAATCAAGGCCACGGTCGCACGACGGTGGAAGCTATGAATTATGGAATCTTGAATCACTCTGACTACATACTGACAGTTGATGGGGACGGTCAGTTTATTGGAAAAGAAATGTTTGATTTTTTTAAAAAATTTCATCATTCAAATGCAAATTACGGCGAAGGACAAAGAGTATTTCGTCAAGACCCGTGGTTTAGGAAAGTTATTTCGCTTGTTACAAGAATCCTGGTTCTAGTTAAAACTGGAAAGAGAATTACTGATGCAAATACCCCGTGTAGAATTTACGAGAGGGGAACGTTGCAAAGATTTCTTAGTAAAATCGATAATAATTCGATGGTTCCAAATCTTGCGGTATCCATTGTTGCTCGAAAGGAGGGCCAACAAGTCTTTAACTTTAGCCTGACTAATATTCCTCGCAGAGGTGAGTCTGTACAAGGATCAACTTGGGGCGCCAAAAAAACAAGACTTCCAAACAAAAAGTTAGTCAAGTTCTGTCTAAGGGCAATCAAGGAATTTTTCTAACAGATATAAAGGTTAATCTAAAAAGCTAAGGTGCGCAGTCACATTATTTGATATGGAAACCAACTGTCTGATATTTTCTTGGTTGATGGATACGCGACTCAAGGTTTTCTCAGTCAGCATTTCACTCAACTTGCTTCTATTTTCCCAAGAAACAGCGATAAAAAATCCCATTTCATAAAGTTCAGGCCAAGTATTTTCATTCGAAGCTGTTACCAAACTTGGCGTACCCAGAAGGGCCATTTCTAAACAATTTAGTGAAATTGGTTCCGTGAACTTTGCCCCGATACCGTATTGAGATGGGTATACATGCAAGTCTCCATTTCGGGGAATAAAATTTTGGAGATTTGCACCTTCAATGATTTCAATCCGATTGCCACCAACCTTCTCAGCAGCTGTTCGAATGTCTTTTGAAGAACTTGCAATCATCATTAACCCATGGTGGTTCGAAAACACTGGCAAATTAAACAGATCAAAGTAGGTTTCGATACCTTTCCATGAAGTATTCCGGCCCAAGAAAATAAGTCGCGGTTTTTCCTCTCCAAAACTCGCAGAGGTTGTATTCAATCTGCCTTCGTATATTCCATTTCGGAGTAGGGATATTCGTTTGCCGAAATTGGAATATCTAGCGTTCCAATCCTTGATAACTGCATCGGAGTATCCAAAAAGATTTTCACTGAACTGCGCGTAGATAAATCTTTTAAATCGCTGAATAGATTTTGACAATGATGGTAGTTGGTGAATTGTTGTATTGATAACAACCCTTTTTTTAATCCCGATTCGCGCAAGTGAGAAGAGAACAGTCGACCGCATCGAATGGGATATCACAAGAATCTTCGAATCATTGGAGTTAAGCAGATTCCTTATTGCAAAATAATCCTGAATTCTTCGTCCGGCTAATCTAGAAATGACAAGATTCTTTGAATGAATTAATTGATTTTCCGTATCTACAAAAGTTTTTAAGCCAGGCACTTCGGGATTCAATAAAAGTAGTGTGCAACGATATGAGATATCAGACAGGTAATAAGCTTGGTCCAAGGCCAATCTTTGATAACCACCTATTCGAAGGTTCTCTACAGCGATAATCACTTGTCCCATGAAGTTATAGTAAATGATTCCAAAGATATGAAAAGCATTTTAAATTGCCTGCGCAGCGCTTTCCTTGGATTCTTCAAATAATTGGCTACAATCACTCAATGACTCGTGATCTTCAAGACTCCAGGGACATTCTAAAACGAATGCGTGGAGACATTCTTGAAGCTTCAACCGTCTCGCAAGAGGGTCATATACCGAGCGCCTTTTCTGTTCTGGAGATGATTTACTCAATCTATTTTGGAAATTGGAACATTGACAACAAGGTTAATTTCGATTTTGTGCTATCCAAAGGGCACGCATCGTTGGCACTTTATGCAGTTTTGGAGGAAGTAAAATATATCGGTGGGGAATGGAAAGCTGATTTCGCAAAATTTGATAGTGACTACGGCGGACATCCAGATGCCAACAAAATTCCAGGAGTATCTGCATCAACCGGATCACTAGGACACGGGTTGCCTTTCGCACTCGGAAAAGCAATGGCAAATAGGGTCACTATGAAAGAAAAAAAGGTATTTTGCCTTGTAGGCGATGGAGAAATGAATGAAGGAACTATTTGGGAGAGCCTACTCTTGGCATCTCACCATAATGTTCACGAACTTGTCGTTCTAGTAGACTTAAATCATTCAAGTGACCGTGCTCTGGCACTCGGTGATGTGAAGGCGAAATTCGAAGCTTTCGGATATCAATGTGTTGAAGTAGATGGTAATGATTTGAGGCAGATTAATGAAGCGCTCGAAATGTCTAAATCGAACACGCTCACCGCAATCCTCGGAAACACAATTAAAGGGTATGGATTAAAAGCAATGGAAAACAATCCTGCTTGGCACCATTTAAGTCCTAAATCTGATCAATTAAATGAATTAAAGATTGACTTAATATGAGAAAAACCTTTGTTGAAGTTGCTAGCTCGGTGTTGGAAGAAAACAGGCAGTCTTCGTTGTTCTTAGGAGATATCGGAGTTTTCGGATTTAGGAACGCACTTTCAAGTTATCCTGATCGAGTATTCAATATTGGGATCCTAGAACAAAGCATGATAAGCATGGCCGCAGGTTTTTCTTCCGAAGGAGTGATACCAACGGTACATACAATCGCTCCTTTCATAGTTGAACGTGCTTACGAGCAGATAAAGGTCGATTTTGGATACCAATCGCTTCCTGGAAATCTTGTTAGCGTAGGTGCTTCATTTGATTATGCAGCTCTTGGCTGTACCCATCACTGTCCAGCTGATGTTAACTTGATATCAAACATACCTGGATCCCGGATTTACATACCAGGCCACCCGGATGAGTTTGCAAACATGTATCGCACAGAATGGAATAGCGGTCATTTAAACTACTTCAGACTCTCGGAAAGCAAAAACCGTGAGCCCATTCAAGTGCAATTTGGTGAGTCAAAAAGAATTCAGGATGGAAGTAATGCAATTGTTATTGCGGTAGGTCCGATTCTAGATGAACTATTCGAATTCACAGCACAAATGGATATTGAAGTTCATTACATAAACAGCTTCGATACTGAGCATGAAATAAAGATTGACGTTAGAAATGACTCCAAAATTGTGATTCTTATTGAACCGTATTATTCAGGTCAACTTCTTCAAAGCACAATGGGAACATTTGCATCAAAGGGATATTCAATCCATCAGATCGGTGTACCGAAGAAATTCATTAGAAAATATGGAAGTTACCGCCAGCAGCTCGATTATTTAAAACTCGATTCAGAAAGTTTAAAGCACCGAATTACAGAAATTATAATAAATGAATCAAATTGAATTAGACGTTGAAACCCTAATCACTAGGGAAAATGAGGAGTATTTCAATCAGAAAGCGATTCTGGTAACTGGAGCAAGTGGATTATTAGGAAGTTATTTTGTGACGTTTTTTCAAAAATTGAATTCATTAAAAAATGGACAAATTAAGTTGTATGTATCTTCACTTTCAGGTTATTTCACCGTGCCCGTAAGTGAAAATACTGTCGTGCTTAAAGGAGACCTAACAGATTTAGAGATAATAGAGTCCTTCCCCAATTTTGACTTGATTATCCATGCCTCGGGGTATGGACAACCAGGCAAGTTTTTGGAAAATAGAACGAAAACCATGGTGCTAAATTCGATTGTCACGCAGAAATTGACTGAAAAATTGAACAATTCAGGAAGATTTTTGTTTGTCAGCACTTCAGAAATTTATTCAGGGCTAAGCGAGCCACCGTTTCGCGAAGATCAAGTCGGAACCACTAATACCGATCATGAGAGAGCTCCATATATCGAGGGCAAAAGATTAGGCGAAACGATCGTTGCCAATCTTAAGTATTCTGAAAAAGAGATAGTTGGCTTTTCCGCGAGACTCGCTTTAGCTTATGGCCCCGGAATAAAAGAAAGTGACTCTAGGGTTTTATACGACTTCATAAAGATGGCCATAGAGAGAAAGAAAATTACCTTAAAAGACAGCGGATCTGCCATGCGAACATATTGCTACGTACTCGATGCGATTGACATGATGCTTGCTATAATTAAAAAAGGGAGCGAACCAATCTATAATGTTGGAGGAACCTCAAGACTCTCAATCGCAGAATTAGCGGCTAAAGTTTCCTTAATTACAAATGCAAAACTTGAAATACCTCCTGCCTCACAAACTTTTCTAGGTAGCGCCCCAAAAGATGTCTGGCTAGATTTGACGAAGATTAATAGAATTTCGCCTAACGTGAACCTTACTAATATTGATGACGGACTCTCCAGAACCATAAATTGGATAAATTCACAAAAATAAGTTCAAAACTTCTTATTTCAGGTAGACTCGATACATGACAATATTAGTCACGGGATCTGATGGACTTGTTGGTTCCGCCCTCAGAGAGTTGATTAGCGAAAATGTGTATTTTGCGACCCGGAAAGATGCCGACTTAACAAGTTATCAGGAAACTGAAGCGTTATTTAACAAAATAAAACCGGAAAAAGTCATTCACCTTGCAGCGCTAGTGGGTGGAATCGGTGGAAATCTCATGCATTCGGGAGAATATTTTAGGGATAATCTTCAAATAAATATAAATACTCTTGAAGCAGCGAGAAAAACAAATGTAAAGAAATTAGTCTCTTTTATGTCCACTTGTGTATTCCCGAATGAAGGACCATACCCATTAACCCCGAACTCCTTGCATTTGGGTCAGCCTCACCCTTCAAACTTTGGATACGCATATGCAAAAAGAATGCTTGAGGTCCAAAGTCGAGCATACAGAGCTCAATGGGGACTCGATTATGTCGTCGCTATCCCAACGAATATATTTGGACCGCGCGATAATTTTAATCTTATCGAGGGTCACGTTGTCCCAGCTTTGATACACAAGACTTATCTTGCCAAGAAAGAAAAAACAAATTTAACGGTTTGGGGAAGCGGGAAACCACTCAGAGAGTTCATATTCTCAAAAGATGTCGCAAAAATTACCCTATGGATGTTAGACAATTATTCTGATTCTGAACCCTTAATCCTCACTTCAGGCACTGAGACTTCAATTAGAGATTTAGTCGATTACGTAGTGCGTGAGATGGACTATTCAGGCGAAATAAATTTTGACGCAACAAAACCGGATGGACAGTTTAGAAAACCATCAAGCAATGAAGCCCTTCTTGCACGTTTCCCAAACTTCAGTTTTACAAATTTATACGATGGAGTGAAAGAGACTGTTGAGTGGTTCAACGGCAACTATCCAAGTATCAGGAAGTAACTTTATGTCTCAATTAATCACTTTAGAAGAACTTCAGAAATTATGGAATTTCACCGCGACCGAGGATTTCATAAACCGATTTAATTTACTAGATTTAAAATTTGAAGATTTGACAACAGAAGAACACCTAGAAGCGGTCAGTGAAGTCGAAAGAACGCTTGCGAAAGATTTAGTAGTATCTGGTAGTCACCGAAAAGAATCCTGGGAAAATGGCTGGGGACAAAACCTAATTGAATTTTCAGCCTCCAAAGACTTGGCGTCGATTAGCCCAAAATACTTCGGAAAGTATCCACTAATTAGATGGAAGCAGAAATTCATAAAACCCAAGTCAGCCTTAATGGAGTCGGGGTTACTCTCTTTGTTAATACAATCATTGGTGGAGAAGTATTCAAGCGAAATGAATAATCTCTACGAGTTCGGGTGCGGTACAGGTAATAACTTAGTCAAAATCCGTGAATTTAATAATAACTTAGAACTCTACGGCCTCGATTGGGTTGAATCTTCTCAAAAAATAATTAATTTGATCGCTAAAGAAACTAAAGATAACAAGCTACACTCAGCAAAATTTGACTATTTTAATCCGGATGAAGCATTTAGCATCAAAGAGGATTCGATCGTCTTAACGGTGGCGTCACTCGAGCAGACCGGAACCGAATTCAAACAATTTTTGGCGTATTTGCTAAATCAAAAGCCAAAAATAGTCATTCACATAGAGCCCATGTGGGAACCTTTAGATAAGAATAACAATCTAGATTCGCTGTCAATAAGATATTTCAACAAGAGAAATTACCTAAATGGTCTCTACCTACATATTGAAAAATTGTCTAAAGAGGGAAGGCTTGAAATAGACCGATATTTCCGCAGCTTTGTTGGATCGTTTTTTGTGGATGGTTATTCAGTTGTAGTTTGGAAGCCAACTCCATGAGTTCAATAAAGGATGTAGGAGTTATTACGACCGAACCTGAACGAATAAGTATTCTATGCCCGACAAGGAATAGGCCAGATCAACTAGTAGCCATGATGGATTCGGCGCTAAAGATGGCATTGAAACCACAACTTATCGAGTTTTGCCTATATATTGATTTAGATGACGATTCATGTGGACAAATACAATTTTCTGAAAATGTGAAGATAGTAAGAGGGCCGCGAATGTGGCTTTCATCTATGTACAACACATTAATCACAGCTGCTTCTGGCGATTATTTTTTTTGGTCGGGAGATGACGTAATTTTCTTGACTCACGGTTGGGATGAAGAGCTTAGGCAAGGAATTAAGAGTTTTCCATCAAAACTGGGAGTTGTGCACGTAAATGACATGGCAACTTCGTACCCACAAAAATACGCAACCATAGGAATGGTTCACAGAATATGGGTTGATGTCTTTGGATATATTTTTACTCCCCATTTACGAGATAACGGTATTGATTTTTGGATCTCCAACGTGGCTAATCAGACTGGAAGAAGACTTTACCTGGGAGATGTCAAAGTGGAACACCGACAGTATCGCCAGGGAAAAGTAACGATCGACCAAACTTATATCGATCGACTCGACGATCATAAAACGTATAGTCCATTAGAAATCTACCGACTTCTAATTGATGAACGCCGCAGAGATGCCCTACTACTACAAGCAAAAGATTGCGATATTCGAATTAAATTCAATCTACGTTACTTATTCGCCGATGCATTTTTAAACCTAACTGAACTAATCACAAGAAAAAAAATATCACCACGACGAAAAATCTATATTGGTTCGCAGTCGAATTTAAGCTTCTTGATTACTCTATTTAAAAAAATTGGTATAAAAACTAGAATTAATCATTGGGATAACTAAGACAATTCATTCGGTATTAACAAAATATTTTCATAATTTAAATTCGGGTCGAATGCGCCAATGGGAACGCACTCATTTAGAGAAATTTGGGGAGACAGTCGGTAATCAAAGGTCCGAAGTGTAATCTCCAATTCCTGAAATTTGTTTAATGCATTTTGGCCTGGTTTCCATTCGATTAAAATTCGAGGGCGATATTTATCAAGTATTTTGGTTGCACCACCAATAACCTCCATTTCCATGCCTTCAACATCTATCTTTAAAAGTAGATCTGAGAACTTTGAAGAATCCAAAATGTGCAAACACAGGTTATCTAGAGTATCTATTCTTACTAGCTGAACAACCGATGCTTGAAAGCTAGGATTCCAACCTTTCGAAGAGCTACTCGCACCTGAATTTCCAGGAGGTGTAAAAATCTCAATGAACTTATGATCAGAGACCAAACTGTTGGAGCCAACTGCAGATTCAATAATTTCTAAATCCAATGCAGGGTTAAGTCTCAAGTTATTATTGAACCTACTAATGTTTACCGGTAAGGGTTCAATTGCCAAAGTTTTGTAACCCTCGGCCGCGATAGCCATTGATACTAGGCCAACATTCGCTCCGACGTCGATGAAGAAAACTTCATTAGCCTTACCCATTTTTCTTATTAAAGTTCTCGGGACGTCATCAAAAAAGCCAAAGAAAAAAAATCTATAGTCAATATGTTCGTTGAGATCTAACTCAACGCGTTCGCCATGTTTACCAGTCGAACGGACCAAAATCCTTCGCCGTGAAATCCTTGAGACACGTCGGAGATTATTGGGATCATAAAAATGATAAACACGCCTAAGTTGATGTGAATCTGTCTTTAATGACATTGAAAACCGCAATAAACGGAGTGAATATCGATTCCTAAAGGAGAGCATAAGAATTCGTAGCAATCTAGCCCTCATAACGTCACTTTATACTAGAATCGCTCAGTGACGAATCGTGAAATACCAGTTTTATTGATTGGATTTAATCGTCCCGAGTTACTAAAAAAAAGAGTGCATGAATTACTACGAGAAAAAGTCAGTAAAATCATAATCTCAGTTGACGGGTGCCCTCAACTTCGGACAGAAATGCAAAATGTACTCACTGAAATACGCGAAGTGTGCCTCAATCGGTGTCAGGTATCCATCACTTTGCATGAAGTTAATCTGGGACTTTCAAAGCATTTAACAGGTGAGATATCTAAAGCCTTGATGGATTATCATGAGGTAATAGTCTTAGAAGACGACATCGAAATATCCGAGAATTTTCTAGAAAACATGAAGCGTGGAAGAACAATATTAGACGAGATAGGTATCAACGGTATCGTTTCGGCATTCTCTCCGATAAAAAGAAATAGGTTTCTTCGCTTTAAAAACAAATGGCGCATTAGTCCTTACTTTAATTGTTGGGGATGGCTTTGCACTAGAGAAGCCTGGGAGAGCTACGTTTTGAATATTTCAGAAATGGATCTAAATAGTGAGTTAAAGAGTTCTTCAACTTGGAATCAATTAAGTAAATGGCAACAGTTCTTATGGCTATCTAGATTCATAAAAATTCAACGAACTCCATACCACACTTGGGATATACAGTTTCAGTATATGTGTTTCAAGAAAGAAATGATGAATCTCTCGCCAATATTCACATTGACAAACAATGAAGGATTTGATGACATACGAAGTGTTCACACAAAAGGAAAAAAACCGAGGTGGATGTCGAATGGAAAAGTAAACTCGGAATTAGTGGATCAAATGTGTGTGGTACCGATTAGTCAAATTTTTAGTAAAGTTATTGAGCCAAATACAACTGCAGGAGATTCTAGATTGATTAGAATTAGAAATATCGTAAGAAATTAATGTCTAAGTTTATTCAAAATAGATCGGACCATAGTTCTAATTCCGGCTTCCCGTCCACGTGCATTAAATAATCCATCCGCTGCCCATAAATTAGAGTCCACAAACCCCCAAAAGATTTTCTTTAATGGTGAAAATCTAAAAACTTCAATCTGTTTTGGAATTTCATTAGATTTACCTTCACCAAAGAGATTTCTAGGGCGCCCATGTTTTGTATGAGTCGACCTTTTGTCAGAAAATCCTTCGTTATCAATGATTCGAAGAGCTGGAAGGAGATTGAATTTATCGTTCCTAAAGAGCGCGAGCTGAACATTAAAGTCCCAGACACCCCGATTAAATCTCCGCAACCAAATGTTTTTCTTTCTACGTGAGAAATTGCTCCAAGTCGAAGATTGAGAGAGATACTGATCTAAGTCTGCTATTTCACTAACCCTAACGAATGATCTCCAAAATTCTGTCGTTGTACCCCAACCCCAGGCTGAAAAATAGCTCGTTTTGCGCCAGTAATTGCTTTTAAAAAAGAATGGAAAATGATATTTCTTGTGGAAATTTGAAAAACCTCCGATAGTTCCTACATCATCATGGCGTGCAATTAGATCGAAGGCTTCATTCATAGAATCAAGAAAGAATGGAGAGACGCTTACGTCATCCTCAATGACTATGACGCTCTCATATCGGTTGAGAATCTCAGTTACAGCAGTAATTATGTGATTACTGCAGCCGAGGTTGATGGGCCTCAAAATAACTTCGAAATCGAAAGGCAGATCTAAATTCTTAAGTTGATAAACATGCACCTCTCTCATTCGGTTGGACTCTGAATCGGTGGAACCATCGACCGAAAGAACCACATCGGTAGGTTTAACATTGGATTCAGCTAACTCGAATAAACGCTTTTCAACCAGATCCCAGCGATTGTATGCCAGTAATAGAATAGCGGAGCGCACAGGATCATTCTATAGTGCCAACTAGATAGAATAGGGAGATCGAGATGAGGTTGATTGCCCATGAGGAAAATATGGATAGTTGCATTCCTAAAGTACCAAGTAAAACAGTTCATTCCCCAAAGTCTTTGGTTGATTGCGGCTAAAAAATTCAAAACGAAGAGGGAGCGTGAGTTCACTCAACGTTCCATTGTTAACGACCATGGATTTCAAACTCCCCACATTTATCTAATTAGGCGTCGTCCGCCAGGAGGTGGTTTATTTTCCAACGTAAACCATGTACTTCAAGGAATCGAGTACGCAAAAAAAATGAATATGATTCCAATCGTTGACATGCAAAATTATTGGACTTCGTATTCTCAAAACAAACCTTTCAATAACAGCAAGAACTCGTGGGAATATTTTTTCACGCCCGTTTCAGAGGTCAAGATTAGTGAAATAGCACATTACAAATATTTAACACTTTCCAAAGGGGATCGAATTCAACCAGAAAGTCCATTAGCAGATCTTGGATTGGGATTTGTAATGGATAATGAATTACTTATGCGTTACAGCCAGCTTTATAGCGAAAACATCAGGATAAACGAGCAAACACAAAAATTTATTGACCGATTAAAAGACTTCCTTGAATGGGAGTCAAACACTGTGGGCGTCTTCTATCGTGGAACAGACTATGTAGCTACTAAACCCAAAGGTCATGCTAAGCAGCCAAGTTTATCAATGTTGTTATCTAGATTGGAATCTAAGCTGGATAAAGAGAGTTACTCTAGATTATTTATATCCACAGAAGATAATGATGCGCGAAAACGTTTGCATTCAACCTACTCCTTAATCGCATACAAGGAATTTAGAGAGAAAAAAACTATAGAAAAATTTCTTTCAAATCGCCACAGTCACTCGAAACAAACAATTGAAGCGCTAGGCTATTTAGCAGAAATCTACTTACTCTCGGAATGCCGTTCAATAACTTGCTCAATAGCTAATGGCTCTGCAAGTGCCTTGCTGATCAATGGTGGGAAATACTTGAATCCCGATATTCTGAATCTTGGAGTTTATTAATAAATCATTTCCATAACGAAGGAAATTGGACAAAGGTAGGAGGATGTATTCCATCGGTATGAGCCGCGAGTTTTGGATCCTTAAACCATGGATTAGGTACCCAAATTTTCTTCGCCCTATTAGAAAGAAACGCACCCCACCATGAGTACGTCGAATTGGCACAGATTATTCGGTTTGCTGCACCAAATAACTTAATTTGTTCAATGGCTTTCACGTCTCTAAATTTATCAAGAAAGACAAGGTTTAATTTTGGAAAATCTCGTACAAACAACTTTGCTGAAGAGGGATCATCAGTCATTAAATAAACTGGATTTTCTCCGATTTCGGGATCAGAATCAAAAATTTGGTTGTAGTAATCAACCGTTAGGTTACCCAGAGTCGAGGAAGCCTTCAAATAGTCCCCAAACCTAAGGTGAATTATCGTGCTGTTCAAATCTCGAATTTCTTCATATTCGCGCTTCAAAAAAATTGTAGGTTCTTTTGAAATATAGTCATCAAAGAAGCCACTATTTTTCAGATCAACTGCAAAATCAGCTGTCTGAAAATATCCAGAAACGTAAGTTTTTTTACCTATTGTTAAGTTCTTCATATGGATTGCTGCTAAGTCCGAGAAATCTTTAACTCTTCGCTTCGACAAAAACTGGTTCATTCTTCTATCTAGAGAATAGAGCCATGAATTCTTAGTTGACATGAAATAACCGGGAATTCCAAGCTCAGATATGCATTCCTTGTGATCAATACCTAAGGTCTGAAACACCGGATTGAATGCGTGAATCTGTCCAAGACGGATCGCAGCAGAGTAAATGAATAATTGATTTCCAATTCCGCCACGAAGAAGAAAAATTGGATCTTCTCCGAAGATTAAGAAGTTTGATCTCTTTTTCACAGTCGATATTCAGTCAAATCCGAGATTGATTCTAGGATCTTTGCATCCGATTTCATACAGACATAGCCTGTTCCTTTTCGTCGTCCAGTTTCATATTCTGAAGAAATGCTGGGAACAAAAAGCCTTAAATCTTTATTAGAAGGCAAAACATCTTTGCCAATTTCAACTTCACCATAGGAATCAAATCTATAGCCCGAATCTGAATCAATCTTAAAGTCATCTATTACGGCAATCCAGGAGCCCCCCCAATTAATCAGTGCTTCTATCTCTTCCGTTGTTGGAATTGCGTCATACCAATGAGCATCAAGATATGCCAAAACCTTATCTTCATTTGGGTTTAAACCATCAAGAATTTTTTCAATCTGAAGCACAGAATCACCCAGAATTAAATTTATATTCTTTTGGTGGCCATTCTTCTCGAATCTCTCGGTAGCGAGATCGAAAGTTGGCTTGTCGATTTCAATCGTGTACATTTCTTTTTCCACCAACGTAGCCAAGTATGGTGTTGACGAACCCATAAACGTTCCTGTCTCTACTCCAACGGTCGGCTTAAACGCTCGAGCAATCTGCCAAATAACGGCCATTCGTCGCGCTTGGCCGTTGAACGGCTGAATCGCCCACTTATCGAAGTACACATGGGGTTTAATATGATCAAGACAAAATTCGGATAATTGTTGCCCAAAATAGAATTTAGGCGCCATGAGGCGCAATTTGATCAAGATGCGAGTGCTGAGTCTCATGCTTAAATCTTAGAGTAGTATCAAGCGATTTATTCAAATTTAAGAGGTGGGTATGCATTTTTTAGTCACAGGCCATACAGGCTTTAAAGGTGCGTGGCTAATAGTGTTATTAAAGAGTCTAGGACACGAAGTTTCCGGCCTGGCACTCGACCCAGAAAAAAAATCCCTATTTAATATGGGTGAATTATCAAAACTATTGGAATTTGACTATCGGCAAGATATTCGTGATCTAGATCCCTTGCAAAAGGCTTTATTGAATTGCAATCCAGATGTAATCATCCATCTGGCGGCGCAATCGTTAGTGCTTACTTCGTATGAAAAACCTTTTGAAACATTTGAAATTAATGTCAATGGCACTCTAAATATTCTAGAAGCAGCACGAAGTGCAAAAAATCTGAAGGCTCTTCTCGTTGTTACGACCGATAAAGTTTACAAAAATTTGGGAACGCTAAAGAGATATAAAGAGTCAGATGAACTTGGTGGAGATGATCCATATAGTGCATCAAAAGCCATGGCCGATATACTCACTCAATCATGGCAGAAATCTGTTTCAACTCAGCCTATTGGAATAGCGAGAGCAGGCAATGTTATCGGTGGTGGTGACTATTCAGATAATCGAATTATCCCAAATCTAATTGATGACATCTCAAAAGGACTCAATCCTTCTTTGCGTCATCCAGATTCAGTGAGGCCATGGCAGAACGTCCTGGATTGCTTGAATGGTTACATTTCTGCCGTTAATAGCTTAATCGAGAACCAAAAATCTGATATTTGGAATTTCGGACCTGACGATGAAGTTTGCAGAACTGTTTCAGAGCTAACTGATTTTGTCATTCAACAAACAAACCCGAGTCTGACGTGGAGAAGAAGTGATGTAGAACTGCCAGAAGAATCAAAACTATTGTTAATTGACTCCACAAAAGCGAGAAAAGAATTAAATTGGCGAGAGAAATACGATTTTGAATCTAGCGTAGTAAGTACGGTTAACTGGTACAAAAAGAGTGATCAGATTTCAACGTTAGAGTACATGCACAATGAAATAAGCACCTTTAATTTACTTTAATAAAAAATAATTTGATCTTTTTTGGATTCATCCAAAAGTATAAAAGCAAAAGTAGGTTGAAGCTCCTTTGGCACAAATGTTACCCGCTTCGATTCCTCGAGATGCCTGAGTAAAGTAGCCCATATACCTATCTTGGAATTAGTCGCAATAAAAAAAGGATACTTCAATAAATTGACTAGAACATCCCAGGACGGGTAGTCAACACAATTGTATTGAAAAGAGCTATTTTGCTTAGACAACTTATCAACAGCAACTTCGGGAGAATCAGAAAAGACATCAACATTCTTTAATCCATCTAACTCCAAATTCCTTATCTTTTCCAGTGTCGAAACAACGCGATCAGCTGAAACAAAAGTTTTATTCTCAAGCGTGAGTAAATCGCCAAGACGATAGTGAATTGCAGTTTTGGCACTTTCACCCGTATAAATACCACCAACAGTAGAAAATCTCGTCAATGCAGCTTTCACAAATTGAAGTGTTTCACTACTTAAAGCTCGATGAGAGTAATGGCTTCGGAGTTGAATTGTCCAAGGTTTTATAGACCGAAAATCATCTGAAAGAATTACAATTTGCAATTTACTCAAAAATGAAATCAATCTTCTACGAAATCTTGAACTGTTGCTGTTTAAACTAACAGAACCAAAAGGTTGAGCGGGAGCAGAAAAGTCGTGAAGAGTTTTTATCTGAATCCGGCCAGATAAGTGAGTTATCTCAGAATTGCGTTGAGTTACACCCGAACTATGTAAAACTAATGTAATTTTCCTTGCAAATCCAGAATTCAAAAGCTCCTCAGCAAAAGCCCAGGCAAAAAGCTGAGATCCAAGACCGCCCCAGCAATGAATCCTTAACCGCCAAGGAAATCCAATTTTGCTAAATTTCAAATTACTTGTCGCTGTCATTACTGTTTACTAACCAAATCTTTAATCCCGGATTCAAGCGTGAACTCGGGAACCCAACCGTGGTTCAACAGATGCGTATTTGAATCCATGACCAATCCCTGTATTTGTGAATCTACAGAAGCCTCTGATGCAAGATTCTTTAATCCAAATATACTTGAAACCACACACGTTAGTTGTTTGTTACTTGTGCCTATCCCAGTTCCGACGTCAATGGCGCCACCAATCTTGTATTTTATTGAATACAAGATTGCTTTTGCAACATCAATAACATTAATCCAGTCATAAATATGCTCTGGATTCTTTATCTCCATTTTGAAGCCTGAAGACACATTAGAAATCAAAGTCGGTAAGAATCTGTTCTGGTCTTGACCATGACCGTAAGGCTGAAAAATCCGATGCCAGATCAACAATGTACCCGTTGATTCGAAAATTCTGGTCAGCGAAAGAAAGGTCGATATCTTTGCACTGGAATAGTTGTCAACAGGCTTAAGTATCGACGATAGAGAAGTAGCGGCCAAATTATTATCACCATACTCAGCAGCACTTCCGAGAGCCACGAAGATTGGAACAGAATAACGCTTGGCCTCCGATGCTAGATTTTCCGTCGCTGCTTGATGTTGGAAATTTTCACTCGAATCTCTGTACGTAGCGTGGGATGTATTCCATGCTGTAGAAATGACGCAATCAAAACTATGATTGGCGAAAAGTTCTGTTACGGCAAGTTTGTTCATGTAACCAAGAGGGTTTGTTTCAGTCCTATTAAACTCTGTAACTTCCCATCTTAATTGTTTTAATTGCAAAAGTATTTCTCGGCCAATAAATCCGCGGCCGCCGATTAACAGAACTTTCACTTCCAGCTAATCCGCATCTTGCGCAACTCGAACAAACTGATACCCATTAGATCCTTGTCAGCTATAGACGAAATAGCCATAGGAAAATCTAATGCAATATCTGGATCATTAACATTAAGTGTTATCGAATGGTCCGGACTAAAGTCGCCAGAAACGGTATAGAGGACTTCAGTATTTGGCTCTAACGACTGAAAACCGTGAGCAAATCCAATTGGGATGAGAATACTTTGCTGGTTGGTATCGTCCAATAAGATTTGAGACCAGTTTCCAAAATTAGTTGAATCCACTCGAATATCGAGAACATAATCGATTATTTTGCCCCTTATACAAGTAACTAGTTTTACTTCTCCAAAAGGGGGTGTTTGAAAATGCAGGCCACGCACCGTGCCGGCTAATGTATTTTTAGAGACAAGTATCGAATCGAAATTTTTACCTAGTATCGGCAGTTCAAATTTTGTTAGTTGGCCACGGTTATCATTGTAAACCGGATTGTTAAAGATAGTAATTTCCGAAAAAGCGGATAAATCAACTCTCATTTATCTAATCCTGTTGAGCTCAGGAATTGCAACCCAAATTTTCACATCAGGAAGAGACTTTGAAATCTGGCTCGAAATTTCATCGGCTATATTCCACGGGAAAACAATTATGTTTTCTGGGTTTCTCGCAATTAATGAAGAAAAATCGATGATCTCATAGTCCTCAGAAGGCATGAATCGGCCAACTTTTTCAGAGCCCAAGTCGCAAATCATTGATAGAAGAGTTTTGTCGACGCCAGCAGCGTTTAACAGAGTGCTGGCTTTTGCTGCGGCGCCATATCCTATAACCGTTTCGTTATTGAGACGACACTCTTGCAACCAGTTTGCAAATTTGCGTAGTGTGTCATGCTTTCTAGATTCAGCCACGTACCAAGATTCCTTCTTGGAAACACCCGCTGAAGACTCACTTGCTAACTCGTTTATCAAACTTTGACTTATTTCTGAGATATCTCGTGCTAACCAATAACGGTTTGAACCTCCATGAATATCTATTGATTCCAAATCGAATAAAGCTAATCCAAATTCTTTTGCAAGGTAATCAACAGATGTACATGACAAGTATGAGAAATGTTCATGGTAAATTGTGTCAAATTGGTTATCTCTTAAAATGTTGAGAATTGAAGGATTTTCAATACTTATTTTCGTGGCTGGACCAGACAAAATTGAAAGTCCCTCCATGAAGTCTCGTATATCAGGAACGTGTGCGAGAACGTTGTTGGCAATAATCAATTTGGGGTAGCCGTACTTAGACAAGATTTCTCTCGCTAACTTTGCGCCAAAGAACTCATTTATTACAGGAATTCCAATGGATTCTGCAATTTTACTTACGTTCTTGGCTGGCTCGACACCTAATATTTTAAAGTTCGAACCCAAAAAATTCTTAAGTAAGTAGCCATCATTACAAGCTATCTCTAAAACTAACTCTCCCGGTTTGATAAAGTCTTTTTTAATAACTTCCTGGCAGAAGTCATGAGCATGAGCCACAAACGTTGAACTGACTGAAGATAAATACCTATAGTCAGAAAAAAGCCTGTCAGGCAAAATATTTGAGGGGGCTTGCCCAAGTGAACAATTCTCACAGACAAACAATTGAAGCGGGAAAAATTCCGTCGATTGCCCACTAATTGATTTCAGCTCATTAGAAATTGGAAGCTCGCCTAGGTCTATTCCTAAGAAAAGATTCGAGCTTAAACAACTTGAGCAACTTTTGGATGCCTGTATTTGTTCCATGGGAATGTGAAGTTCATTCATGCGCGTCTGACCCAAGGAATACTTCCGGACTCCCAAATTTCCTCTAATTGGCGCTTGTCTCTTAGCGTATCCATTGGATGCCACCATCCAGTATGTTGATGCACTCCAAGCATCTTGTCTTTGACCAGCCCAGAAATCGGTTTACCCTCAAAAGGCTCGTTGAGGTCATTAATGTACTTCAAAACACTCTTGTTGCAGACAAAGAAACCTCCGTTGATCCAACCTTCATCCTGAGGATTCTTTTCATTGAATGAAGTTACCAAATCTGCTTCAACGCGTAGGGAACCAAAACGAGCGGGAGGCCTCACGGCAGTAACCAAAGCAATGTATTTGCGTTCATTGAAGGCTGCTTCTAATTTAGGCAAATCGACATCGCCGAGCCCATCACCGTAAGTCAGCATAAAATCTTCTTCAAGGTGTTCTTCTAGCAAGAGGATTCGGCCACCCGTGCTTGCCCCAAGACCGGTGTTCACAATCTTTATATCCCAAGATTCGTCAAAATCTCGGAAATAATCAGAAATCACTTCGTGCTTGTAGCCAGCCGCTATTACAAATTTCGAGTGCCCAAAACTTGCAAAATAGCGCATCAGATGAACCAAAATCGGCTCTGGTCCAATTTTAACCATGGGTTTTGGAATAAAATCAGTTTCTTCAGATAGTCGAGTACCTAAGCCGCCCGCTAAAATTACTACTTGCATGGTTCAATTAAACCATTCATCAAGTCTATTGAGTTCTAAGAACGGCTGTTTTATGGATGGAAAAAATAAATCATTAGTTTTCTTATCATATTTGCAGTCTGACTATTCGCGTTCAGGCGTTTATTTTGACGGATTAGGCGAAGAAGTATCAGCTTATGTGTCTATTCGAAGCAAGTTGTTTTCAGCAATTCTTGATCTTTGGCGGCTACGAAAATCAACAAATTTAATGGATAAAGCAATCCTCGTAATGTCTCCATCACACAAAATTACGCTACTGGCACGCGTAGTCCTAGGAAAAGAAATAATTCTAGACGCTGGATGGGCGCTTTCCGAGGCTGCCATTAGTCCTAAGGGATTAGGGCTACGGCAATTAAAAGTATTAAAAAACTTTTTTATTGATTTCATCTCATTTCATTCGGCGAAGATAGTAATTTTGGAAAGTGAACAAGAAGTCGGATATGTTGCAAAGAAATTTTTGATATCGCCAAGGAAACTCAGGGCTGTGTATACAGGTCTAAATGAATTAACTTTTCAAAGTATCGAAAACCATCTTAACACTCAAAAACAAACAAGGCTCCAAGTTCTATTTCGAGGAAAGATAAATGAAGAAGCAGGTATTGAAAATATTCTTGCTGCGACTTTAATGCTAGAAAAAGAACCGATTGACTTCCATATAGTAACAAATAAAAATCTTTCGAACTACAAATATTCAATGCATACAAAAATAGTTTCTCATTATATAAACAGTAATGAAATGGCAGACTTCTATCAGCGTAGCGACCTATGCCTTGGTCAGTTCTCGGAGAATGAAAGGCTTGGGCGTACTATCCCGCATAAAGCGTTTGAAAGTCTTTACTTCGCAAGATGTTACTTAACTCCTAGAACAATTCCGTTGCAGAGTATGTGCATTTCTCAAAATGAAATGTTTTTTTGTGATTCCTCTAGACCACAAGATTTAGTGCAAAGTCTATTGTTACTTGAGAAAAATCGAGATTTAGTGAGAGAAATCGGCTCCAACGGTCACGCTCTGTACCAAAGTCAAATGCGCCAATCACATTTAGCTAACTTGGTTAAAGAGATTTGTTTTGAGGAATTTGATTAAGACATTCCATATAAATGGCATCAATTTTTGTAGCCATTACGAATGGTGAGAATTTCTTGAGTCTTTCTTGCAAATAGGCGATAGCATCTTTTCGATGCCGTTCAGATGTAAGCAATTCCATCTTCGCAAAAAGATCATCAGTATCAGAAGTAGTGAATAGATATGGATAACTATCTCCCAACACCTCCGAAATCGCTGAGTTATTTGCTGCAATTATTGGAAGCTTAGATTGCATGGCTTCTAAAAGCACTAGCCCAAATCCTTCATATTTACTGGTCAAGCAAAATACATCCATTTGCGACATAGTTTCATAAACATTAGTAGTTTGATCTAACCAACTAACATGTTGATCAATGTTTAGGTGCTGGGAAAATGTTTGAAGATTTATCTTTTCAGGGCCTTTCCCAACAATCAACAGATTCGATGGTTTTTTACTCGTAAATTTCCCAAATCCAGTTAAAAGCGTTGTCAAATCTTTTTGAGGGACCAACCTAGAAACAGTTCCGAAAGTAATCACGGATGATTTTGGGATATCTTTTCGCTCATGGATATTTGCACTTGGATTGAAACCGTATTCCACAACCCAATGCTTTTTTGAAGAAACCAATTCTTGATTTGATATCAGATAATTCTTAACAGCATTTGAAATAGAAATGCATCCAGAAGATCGCAACGAAACAAGCTTGGAAAGAAATCTAGATATGAAAGTTGGAGCTCCTGGGAAAAATGGTTCTGAGTTATGCCTCGAGATAATTAACTTATTACTTGATCTAGCGATGCTTGCGATCAGTTCAGACTTCGGTAGATGAGCATGTATTATTGAATTGGATCGGCGCACTTCATTTCTAAATACAAGAATTTGCTGTAGAAAAGTCTTTGAAACCAACGTATTCTTGATGCGAACGCCCGAGTCTAGAAACTCTTTTTCTAGTTCAGGATCACCTTTTAGAAAATAGACAGTTACTTCATGTCCAAATCGGGCCTGTTCTCGAGCCAGCGTAAGAAGTTGCGTTTCGGCACCACCTCGACAGATCGTCGTAATTAAGTGAGTAACGTTCATCTAGTCAAATTGTTACTAAAGTATTGGGTTGTCTTCTCGATGCCCTCCCTTAGAAAGACTTTGGGTTCCCACCCAAGAAGTTCTCTAGCTTGTGAAATATCCGGACATCTTTGTTTCGGATCATCTTCAGGTAAATCCTCAAATTTGAGAACAGATTTAGAGTTTGAAATGCTGATAACTTCCTCAGCGAGCTGCAACATTGTAAATTCTCGTGGGTTCCCAATGTTGATTGGATAACTAAGCGGGTTGGGGTACATGAAAGTAAGGTATATCGCATCCACCAAGTCGGAAACATAACAAAAAGATCGCGTTTGCAGTCCATCCCCATAAATGGTTATGGGTTTATTCTGCAACGCTTGAACAATAAAGTTGCTCACAACTCGTCCGTCATCCTGCGACATATTTGGCCCGTAGGTATTGAAAATACGATTTACCCGAGTGTCCAAACCGTACTGTCGCTTGTAATCAAAGCATAGAGTTTCTGCAGCCCTTTTACCTTCGTCATAGCACGAACGAATGCCGATTGGATTTACATTTCCCCAATAACTTTCTCTTTGAGGGGATTCAATCGGGTCGCCATAAACTTCGCTAGTAGAGGCCTGTAAGAGTCTTGCACCCGTTTGTTTAGCTAAATGAAGCATATTAATAATGCCCAAGAAATTTGTCTCGATGGTTCGAACAGGGTCAGATTGATAATGTTTTGGTGAAGCAGGGCAGGCAAAATTGAGAATCCCATCAACCGGAGTAAAAAATGGTTCCCGGATGTCATGTTCCACGAAAGTAAAATCCGGATTCGAGGAGGCAAACTCCAGATTACCGAGACTTCCAGTTGAGAGGTCATCGAGCCCGATAACCGAGTGCCCGTTATCTAAAAGCTTTCTAGTTAGATGGGATCCTAGAAATCCCGCAGCTCCGGTGAGTAAAATTCGCATACGGCAATAATCCCACATCGGACCATGATTAAATCATTCAATTAGTTAGTAATGTTGAAATTTTTTCAACCCAGCCAGACAGCGAATGCTGTTCTTCAGCAATTCTACGTCGTCGCTTTAGTTCAAGAGCCAATTCCTCCGGACTAAGCCCAATCAACGCAAGAAATTCGTCTTCTAACGAACTATTTGCAATATTTGACCAATGACCGAAAATACTACGATACTCATGATTAATTGATAAAACTGGAATTCCGCATAAAGTTGCCTCAACTAGTGTTTTATCGAGTGAACCTATGAAAGCATGTATAAAGATACTAAAGGACTCGAGAAAATCAGGAACAGAATTTCTCTCCACGGGCTCACGAAAAACTAATCGAAAAGGTTCCTTCAAGCCTTCTCGAAGGTTGTGCAAGTTTTGCATGTAAAAATTAAATTTAGGATTTGAAGGTCTTCCGACAATTGTGAAAGTTGACTCGTATCCCATCGAGTTAACATCCTCCACAAATCTTATCAATTTATTAATGTCTTTAGATGGGTCCGTTCTACCGATGTGGACAAATTTATACGGTGCACCAATCTTGTGAATCTTGAACTTAAATACTTTTTCATCAATTGCCTGACCAAGGATCTTTACTTTATTACCGGTATATGGACATGAACCAAAAGTGGATGTGACAATTGAATTCAACAAAAACTGATTTAGATTCATCGCCATTGAACGAGAAGCGTGCGCATACCAAACTATGTGTTTAATCCCTAGAAATTTCGTCAGAGGAGAAACCAATGCCGATTGGACCTCCGTCATATGCGAGAAAACGACGATGTTTTTATCTCGAAATATCACACTTAAAAAATTTTTTATAAGCCTTACCGAATTCGAAAAATGCTTTCCTTGGATCCATCTTGACTCGATACATGTGACGTTGGGCGGAAGTGAGCCAGAACCTCTACTGGCGGTAATTACATAAACTTTTCTGAATCTGATTGATAAATGTCGAACGGCTTCAATTTGATGAGCGAAAACTTGATCTTTCTCATCTGTTGCGTAGTTGAATATGAGTAGATTCTTCTTTGTTTCGTAACTATTATCATTTTCAACTTCCATAACGATATAATAGCGAATGCCCGTTCTAAAAAAGATTTGAGGAAACTATGCGCGTCCTAGTCACCGGAGCTGCTGGATTTATAGGCTCTGCTGTCTCGTCATCACTCCAACGGGCCGGCCTTGAAGTTCTGGGCGTTGATAGTTTCTCAGATTATTATTCTGTCGACCTCAAAAAAGCGAGAGTTACACATTTTTTGGAAAAATCTGGAATAATTTTCAAACATATCGATATTTCGAATTACGATGAAATCAACAAAGTTGTTGAAGAGTTTAAACCTGAATCAATTATAAACTTGGCGGCTCAGGCCGGCGTGCGTTTGCAGATGAATGACTTTGGCAAATATATTGAAAGCAACGTTACTGGATACACAAATATTGCTAGAGCAAGCATTAACAACGGAGTAAAAAATTTCATGTATGCAAGTTCTTCAAGCGTCTATGGAAATACTGCTTCACTTCCATACTCAGAATCAGAAGAATCGTTGCATCCAACTAGTTATTACGGAACTACGAAAAGATTCAATGAACTAGTGGCTCCAATCATGTTTAATAATACTGATGTACGGGTTCGAGGATTGAGATTCTTTACCGTGTATGGGCCATGGGGAAGACCTGACATGGCTTATTTCCGTATGATTGCCAACCTTTACGCAGGAACACCGTTCCAATTGTTTGGAAATGGTGAAATAGAAAGAGATTTTACATTTATAGATGATGTGATTTCGGCCGTTCAAGAATTGCTATTAGAGCTTTCCAATCGGAAATCAGGATTCTGCGATTTTGTAAATGTCGGCGGCGGCCGACCTCTATCAATGAATTACCTGACTCAAGTTGTTAGCGAATTATCAGGAAAAAAGTTAGAAGTAGAGGAAAAGCCGGGTATGAAGGAAGATGCAGTTAGAACGATGAGCAACCCCGCTTACCTTATTGAACTTATAGGCGAAAAACCTGAAACTAAAATGGAAGAAGGAATTTTTAAAACGTTAAAATGGGCTCGTGATGAGGTGTCTAAAGACGACCTGAGAAAATGGGCAACTTCTTCTAAATGAAAATTCTACTTGTAACAGGAATTTTCCCACCTGATATCGGAGGGCCTGCTACTTACATCCCCAATTTAGCCAGATACCTAAAGAAAAAAGGTCATGAGGTCCGAATTTTAACTTTAGCTAACGATACAAAGAATCAACTAAGTGATGAATTCCAAATAATCCGGATCCAACGGAAATTGCCAAAACCATTAAGAATGATTCTCGTTATTGCTTTAATTACCCTAACTTCAAAAGAGTTTAAAATATTTGCCAATGGACTACACGAAGAAGTTGGACTATCTCTTGCGCTAAGAAAGAGACACGCACTTGCAAAAATTGTCGGGGATCCAGTCTGGGAGCGAAGCAGAAATATTGGATCCACAAAATTGAATATTGTAGATTTTAACATGTCTAAACAATCGCTTAAAGCGAGAGTGCAAAGAAAGTTAATTGCATTCTCATTAAACAGATTCACTGGAGTAACAGCTCCGAGCTTAGAATTGTGCAGTTTAATAGCTAGTTGGAAAGTCAAGAAAAAGATTACCTACCTGGCAAATGGTACTAACTTAAAGGCGGCTACAGATAAACCAAAGCATCAGTACGATCTAATATGTATCTCTAGACTAGTATCTTGGAAAAACATCAAAATACATATAGATATTGCGAATGAAATTGGTATGAGACTCGCAATTGTAGGCACTGGGCCAGAAGAAATAGATTTAAAATCCTACGCAAAGTCTAAAAATTGCGAAGTCACATTCCTTGGCGAGAGGGACAAATCTCAAATAGAAAGCCTTTTAATTCAAAGTAAAGTATTTATCATTATGTCGGAATATGAAGGCTTATCCTTCTCCCTCTTGGAGGCGATGTCTTTTGGTTTGCCTGCAATAGTTTCTGATATTCCTTCGAATACGAGTGTTATTCGCGATGGCGAAGAGGGAGTAGTGCTTGAAATTGATAATTGGCAATCCCGCGTGCCTGAAATCAAGGAACTTTTCAAAAACGAACAGAAATATCAGTTGTATTCGACCAATGTTAAACAACGTATTCAGAGAGATTTTAATGAAGAAAAACAGTTCGCAATTACCGAAAAGCTTCTTGATTTAAAATGAATACTAACTCCGTCTTAATTCTTGATTTTAAAGGGAATGTAAACTCCCAAAAAAAAGATAGCCGATTGCGCCATGAGACTTATGCTCAGAAGCTATCTGAAGCTTCAAGCGCAAAACCATTACGGCTTATTGTCATTTCTAAAGGAAAAAATTTCAAAAAAGAAGTTTCTGGGAATGTTTCTTTTTTTGAAGTTAAGTCATCAAGGATAAGTGTGATTGGCTTTATTTTGAAAAGTCTGAGAATTACGAAACGAGAGAATCTAAAAATTGCCGTACTTGTTTGTGGAGACCCCTGGGAAAGCTTTTTTCTAGGTAAGATTTTCTCTAGAATCAACCGTGATAAAACAAAAATCCAAGTTCAGGTACATGCTGATATTTCCGACAAGAACTGGGAAAGAAATAGACTAAAAAACTTTATCCGAACGAAACTACACAATTATGCATTCAGTCAGGCTGATCAAGTAAGAGCCGTTTCGGTTAGAATTGCCGATTACGTTCGATTAAGAAATCCAAACCAAAATGTTTTTGTGACTCCGATTCCAATCAATCTTGAGTATCGAAGCGACAAAAGTTTTTTCAAACATCGGGATCTTATTAAAATTGGATTTTTTGGACGTTTACATAAAGATCGTGGAACAGAGAGTTTTATAGATTTCATAAGAAAATTAGATTCTTGCCGTGAAGATTTCAGCGTAGTAGTAGCTGGGCGCGGGTCAGAGGAGCCCCGTTTAAAATCAGAGCTTCAAAAACTCTTAGGGCACAATAGAGTTATCTTCCTCGGCTATTTGGAACAGCCGGCTTTATGGAGAAGTCTAAATAATCTGGATATATATTTCTCCCTCGCTCCATCAGAATCGCATGGACTCGGTCTCCGAGAATCTGTTATTGCTGGGGTTCCAGTGATTTGCTTAGATTCAAACGGTGCGCGAGACGCAAGAGAATTGTTTGGAGAAAACTCGATAACAATAGTCGGAGCATCAATCTCCCCAAAGTCCTTATCGCAGAAAATTGATAGTGCGCTGGATGCAGCACCGAACAATGACTCCTATTCAATTCAATTAGCTTTAAACTCAGGATATCTAGATACTCTCATTGATTCTTGGCTGTTGTTGGCTGAATCAGCATAGCTCGGCTGTTTAAAAGTATAGAATAGGAAATTATGGTTAGCAGCTTCCTTCGATCACGAAGAAATCGTCTCTCAACCTCAACAGTTATGCGCTCTTTACGCGTTTTAACAAAACGTGAGAGGTATCTGATTGTTGCAGTAGCCATAATTCAGATTTGCCTTAGTCTTTTGGATCTAGTAGGTGTTCTCCTCGTTGGGCTTTTAGGTTCGCTTGCAATTACCGGAGTCGCAAATTCAAATCGTGGAGACCGCGTCGGCCAGGTATTAGAGTTTCTCAAAATTGAAAATCTACCGCTTCAAAATCAAGTAGCAATTCTTGGTTTTATTGCAGCTTCTACCTTGATATTAAAGACCCTAGTTTCCCTCTACTTCACCAGGCGCACATTGTATTTCTTGAGTAGGCGGAGTGCACAGCTTTCTTCCATCTTGATCTCAAAACTACTTGGGCAATCATTATTAAGAATTCAGGAAAGATCAACGCAACAAACTATTTATGCTCTCACCAACGGGGTTAGCACTATTACCGTTGGCGTTCTTGGCACTCTAGTGTATCTAATCTCTGACATATCACTACTGATTATTCTAACTACAGGACTTTTTATTGTTGATACAACTATAGCTTTCTCCACACTTTTTATTTTCTCGCTAGTTGGATTTTTGCTATACAAAGTGATGCACGTTCGCGTTCGTCTACTTGGAAACAGGCAAGCGGAACTAAGCATTGAAAGTTCAGAGAAACTAATGGAAGTTCTGAGTTCTTATCGCGAACTTGTAGTGAGAAATCGACGATACTTCTATTCTAATCAATTTGGGAAACTTCGCCTTGAATTATCAAACATTATGGCTGAAAACACGTTTCGTCAGAATATTTCAAAATATGTTATGGAAATGACAATTGTATTTGGCGCATTACTTATTTCGGCAATCCAATTTTCTACTCAAACAGCTCCGCACGCAATTGCAGTCCTGGCTGTCTTCTTAGCGGCAAGTACCAGAATTGGTCCTGCAGTTCTTCGGGTTCAGTCAGGGTTGCTTCAAATTAAGTCAAGCGTTGGCACCGCTGGACCAACTTTGGAGTTAATTGAAGTACTGGGCAGCGAAGAGTCAATTGAAAAAGTGCTAGATACAGTTCAAACGGATCATTCAGGATTCGAACCAGAAATAAAGTTACATAAAGTGTCATTTACTTATCCAGGAAACGAAACTCCAGCAGTTAATGAAGTAAATCTCGAGATAACTACCGGTTCTGTTGTGGCTATTGTAGGTTCATCCGGTGCAGGCAAGACAACCCTTGTAGATTTGATACTTGGTGTTTTGGCTCCGTCTTCCGGGGAAGTTTCAATTTCTGGAATGCCCCCTATTGAGGCAGTTCGGAATTGGCCGGGCGCATTGTCATACGTTCCACAGGATGTAGTTATCACAAATACAACAATTTCAGGAAATGTCACAATGGGATATCCTGACGACGAAAGTCATGTTGATTTAATTAAAAAGGCTCTAGAAATTGCACAATTGAGTGAATTCGTTTCCACACTTAAAAATGGAATTGAAACAAAAGTTGGCGATCGCGGAACTTCAATCAGCGGTGGCCAACGCCAACGCCTAGGAATTGCAAGAGCCTTATTTACCCTTCCGAGGCTTTTAATTCTCGATGAGGCAACGAGTGCGCTAGACGGCGCCACGGAAGCAAGCATTTCTGAGTCAATTCAAGCACTTAGGGGTAACACGACTGTAGTTTTGATCGCCCACCGACTGTCTACCGTTCGAGAAGTCGATCGAGTCATATACATGGATAAGGGCCGCGTTGCAGCTGTGGGAACATTTGATGAGGTCCGAAAGCAGATACCCGATTTTGATCAACAGGCGAAACTCATGGGCCTATAACTTTGAAAACGGAAACCTTTAGAAAACTGCTTAGATTAACATCCCCAATAATTGCAAAGCTGAATCCTAGATTGCGACTTAGAATTGCAAAAACGATTCCAAATGAAGGTATAAGAACTTTATTTGACCCTAATTCGATAAGAAACTACGCAAATATTGATCGTAACCAAACCTTTAAAACCATAAAGTTGGATTCAGGAATATCGGCGTCCGTGGACATTAATGACATTATTGGATACCGAACAGCGCTAAACAAAAAGTGGGATGATTCATCATTAAATTTCATAAAACAGTTCAAAGTAAACGAAACCCTCTACATTGATATTGGAGCTAATACTGGTTTAACTTCGATTCCTGTAGCAGCCCTGGGATATGAAACAATTGCCTTCGAACCAAATCCTTATGCTTTAACTCAACTAACGTACAATCTTTCATTGAATTCACCGATAAAATTTTGCCTTTTTCCATTTGCGCTAGGTAATTCAGGTAAGAACATAGATTATGTTCAACTTTACTCTCCACCTGGAAATATGGGAGCCACTTCAGTTAATCGTGATTGGAGCCCAGGTTTAATTGAAAATAATTCTGTTATTGCTCCAATAATGTCTCTTGATCAGGCAATCGCAAGTATTTTTACTCCTGAAAGAATATCAAGTTTTCGAACTATATTGATTAAAATGGATGCGGAAGGATTTGAAGACGAAGTGATAGAGGGCGCAGGCGAGTTAATAGTTTCATGTCGGCCGATAATTCTTTTTGAAAATAACCCCCCAACAAATCAGATTTCAAAGAAAAAGCGCTTCTGGGAGACTCTAGAAAACTATGATTTTATAGTGATGAAGGATGGAGTGGGCGTTGGCTTTGATCCCAATAGAAGATATGAAAATGTTTTCGCTGTACCCTGTGAAAAATTACTAACCATTAAGTTGTAAGTCAATTTTACATTCGGGAGCGATACTTCCGATACTCTCTTAAAAACCTTACGATGATAAACTTGTTTAAGTTGTAAACATTTACATGATTATTGATTAGTTTCGGGTCAATAACTAATCTGAATCCAGATTGTAAACACTTATAGTGCAGGTCTAAATGTTCACATTCGGATGTATACCCCGAATCGCTCTTGGTATAATTAATTTTTTCGAAGATTTCCGGTTTGTATATGCCAAAACCACCAAAAGCTGATTTAACTGGAATTAAGTCTCCTTTTAGCCTTTTCATTCGCTTATAGATGACTTTTCTTCGCATCCTATCAAAATGTAAGAAAGCAGAGAGAAAATCTAAAAATTCACTTCTATACTTCCTGTGATAGATATTCACTCTCTGCAATTCTTTTAGTTCATCAAAACAATCCTGCTCCACCCAATTGTCTGCGCGCAATGCATATAGGTCGTAATAGCCCAGAGTTTGATTTGCAAAACAAGCGTCCCAGTCTTTTTCTCTCCTTAAAGAATTAAGTATTCGCTGTTCCGTAATTGCAGAATTCATACCGTCTAGATCCGCTACAATGACGTAATCCCATTTTTGTTGTTGTAATTGAGTCTGAATATAATCAACATACGCATTTCTGCAGAATCTTATTCGTTCTGTTCGTTTAGGGAATCTAGCTTTCAAATTGCCAAATGATTTAAAGCTAAAGCCTGACTTCTGTAGAGTCAAGTTTTGAAGTGTTGCCACTGTTGCATCTATGGAGTCAGATTCAACTAAGTAAATTTCTAGATTGCCTATTGATCCAATAGCGGTTTCTATTCTGCTCAAATCCGAGATTAAGCGATTCTCTACATTGGAGACAGTGCCCACTAGTAGAAAACTTTTATTCATTTTTCTTCAGGAATACAATAGTTTCGGTTGCTGAGCGTTCGTTTTCTGTGACCTTAGAGTCTTTTCCCATAGCTAAAATTCTCCAAAAAAGTTGTGAGATAAAGTACCTGGAAAGTGGGATTTTCCAAGGGCGCAGATGTATCTCTTCAGTAGGCCAAAATTGAATTGTGTGAGTAAAAAAGTATTGCCGCCATGAGCCAATCTGACATGCCAAAATTTTTTCCAATTTTAAAGGGCTTATCAATTTTAAGATTATTTGAGGAGCATATCCTGCAGAGAAGTATTCCGGAGATCCATGAGAATGATTGCTGAAGGGGCAATTAATCCATAAATGGCCATTAGGTTTGGTTAAGTTAGCTAAATTCTCTAGACCAACCTTGAGATCCCAAATATGTTCTAAAACTTGCGAGCAAATCACCAAGTCATATTGTTCATCAATAACATTTTTTTGATTCAAATCGAAATACCGGAAGTGGAAATTTTTTACTGGCTCAACGCCGAGGAAAGTTACTGAAACACCAGTATTCAAAAATTGTTTTATCTCTGAATCGTTTTCAGAACCACCAACCAAGGCAATCGACTTCACTTCACTTCTTATCGGTGAAATAGACTGGTCGAATCGCTTAGCTACTTCCCAGCGCACAAAAACCTCATTTGAGGATTCTATCTTGGGCGTCGGCGCCTCTGATCTGAATTGGGCCGTGGCTTTCTCGAACCACGACTTGGACCCTTGCTATCTAAGATCGGAACCACGTAAGGGATACCTGATGGCTCTTGAGCCCCGGTAATCCGCATCAAATCCTGGTCCAGTGGTTTAACGCCAACGAACTTTGGTGTGACGCCTGCACGTGACGTGAGACTACCAACAGATTTCTGCTGCTTGGTTGTTGCAAGAGTTACAACTGCTCCTGCTTCACCGGCGCGAGCTGTACGTCCAGAACGGTGTAGGTAATCTTTGTGATCTGTTGGTGCATCAACGTGAACGACTAGTGATATTCCATCCACGTGAATACCGCGCGCTGCCACATCTGTTGCCACTAGTGCGGCATTCGCTTGCTGCTTGAACAATGCAAGTGTGCGCGTACGAACTGCCTGTGATTTTCCACCGTGAAGGGCTCCTACAGGAACACCTGCGTGAGCGAGTTTGTCAGCAAGACGATCTGCTCCACGTTGCGTTTTCACGAAGAGAATGGTTTTGCCATTACGGGCAGCAATCTGATTGGTGATGTCATCCTTATCACCAGGGTGCATTACGAGAACGTAGTGCTCCATTGTTGAAACCGATGCACGGTCATTCTGGAGAGAGTGAGTTTTTGGGTTGTTCAAGTATTGGCGCACCAAAGCATCAACTCCACGATCAAGGGTTGCAGAGAAGAGAAGTCTTTGGCCATTTGGCTTTGCCTGATCAAGGATTTCCTTAACAACAGGCAAGAAGCCCATGTCAGCCATCTGATCTGCTTCGTCTAGAACCGTAATCTCTAGGTCATCAAGTTGAACCTCGCCTTTATTTAGCAAGTCAATCAAGCGACCAGGAGTTGCGACGAGAATTGCTGTTGCTTTGCGCATCGCGGTTATTTGCTTTGCATAAGGCATTCCACCTGCGATAACAACTGAATCATGTCCTATTGCACGTGCAAGAGGTGTTAGAACTTCATCGATCTGCTGTGCAAGCTCGCGCGTTGGTGTTAGAACGAGAGCTAATGGTTTGTGTGGCTTAGCGGCTTTTCCGCTGATATTTGTCAGTAAAGCAAGACCAAAAGCTAGCGTCTTACCCGAACCGGTTTGTCCGCGACCAAGGATGTCGTGGCCAGCGAGAGCATCGGGAAGTGTTGCAATTTGAATTGGGAATGGATTTGTAATGCCTTGTGCGTTGAGTGCATTGGCAAGTGCTGGTGCAATTCCGAGATCACGGAATGTAGTTGTTACCTCCGAGAGAGGAGTTGCATCAATTAGGTTCGCATCAGCGAGGTTTGCAGATATGTAGTTGTCGTCTGCTCCAAAATCGACTGCTGCATTGGTGTGAGTCTTGAATGCTTTTCTATCGTCACGTGCGTATGCAGGTGAATCGTTGCGGCGATCACGAACTGGCTTGGATGGTCGCTCTGCGCGGTAATTTGAAGCCGATACATCTGGTGCTGATTTATGCTTTGCAAAAGATTGTTTTGAAGGAGCGCCTGGTTTGTATTTCTCACGCTTGCCAGGAATAAAGTTTGGGCGACCATCATTTGTGCGGGCTACACGCTCTTTGGCTGCATCGCGACGAGTTGTTGGACGGGTATCTGGCTTTTTAAATTCTGGGCGAGCGGTGCGCTCGTTACGGGCAGAAACAAATTTCTTTGCTCTTGATTCAGGCTTTACAAATTCTTCTTTAACTTCTCTTGGCTTTGAAGAAGTCTTCTCTTGATAGCGCTTTGCGCGCATCTTAGAACGCTCGGTTAAACGAGCATCCTTCTTTGAAAGAGATGATGTATCAACATCGGTGAAACGCTTTGTTGAGGGCTTTGAAACTGATGCTTTAAATGGTTTTGCGGCAACGCCTTTGCGCGCTAATTTTTCAGCAGATGTATGGCGTGGCTTTGCTGTTGGTGTTCCAGCAGAAGACTTCTTGCCGCGGGGCTTGCCAGCTTTGGCAGATGCTGCTCTGCGGGCTTTTCCGGGCGCGGTTGTACGTGGCTGTAGGGACATAGAAATGCATACCAATCGAGACGACGAGCGCGTCTCGGGTATGGCCTCGAATGGGCCAGGGCGGTGATAAGACTCGCAAGTAAGTGGCTTTTAAGCTCACTTTGGGGGAAGTGCATCGATGCGGGGTGCGTCGATGAGATAAGGGTACCCTTGAAATTATGTTTAGACAATTCCGAGATTGGTGGACTATGAAACTTGCAAAAGCAGTGATAGCCCGATTGGGTTTACTGGTTCACGGGTTTTCTAAAGGTGTCAGTGTTGGTTGGCTTGGAAAGTCAAATAATAAGATTTATATCGACGGGTATTCATTACTATTAACAAAGTACTCCGAGGAACAAATCAAAGTATTGGTTCTAGAAGGTAGGCAGATTTGGGTTGAAGAATCTTCCGCCGAAAAAAACAAAGTTGCTGCTGAGCATTGGAACGCAGAGTCTAATCTATGCGTGCTTTTATATGTATTAATTCTGCTGAACAGATTCAAAGTTGTAGTTGAAACAGGTGTTGCTAATGGCGTTACTACTCGTGTAATTATGAGAGCTCTCGAGCGCACTAACGGAACTCTTCACTCATTTGATATTCTCGAGTCTTCACGAAATGTTTACACTGGAAAAGGCAACTGGAAATTCCATAAGCTTGAACCGAATCGAAAAATTCAGCATCAGCTAGAAAAAGAAGCCAATTTGATTGGTCCATGCGACATTTGGCTGCATGATTCAAATCATGGGCAAACATGGCAGTCATTTGAATATTCTTTGGCTTGGAATCTTTTGGCCCCTGGCGGAGTATTGCTATCAGACGATGTAGATGCATCTCCTGCTTGGGGTGAAGCATCAATAAGTTATCTAGATAACCCGGCAATTATTTTTGACACTCGTAAATTTATTGGAGTATCAGTAAAGAACTAAACTTTTCTTACTGCCTAACCGCCACATAATTAGTCGTCCGAAAAGTTTCATCGGCTTCTCTATATTTATCTAGCAACAATGGGCCCTTGGGGCTTATTCTATAAATTGCAAACCCGTTTTCTTTGAAGAAATACCAGAAATCTTGAAAGAAAGTTTTTGTATCTATGTTGCATCCACCAAATTCAAATTGAATAATTTGAATTTCTTTTAATGTCCCCCCCCCCAAGTAGTACATCAAATTCGTGCCCTTCAACATCCATTTTCAAAATATTTGGAGAGAAATCCTTGGGCTGCGACTTCATCCAAGTATCTAGCCTGGAGACTTTTACCTCTTCGTGGGAATCGAATTTGATTTCCAAATGGTCTAAGCGGCGCTTAGTCAGACTTCCTAGCCCGCTCGCACTTGCATTAGAAAACAAAACTGCTTTTTTGTCACTTTTCCCGAGAGCTAGGTTAAAGCACCGAACGTTGGGGTTATTGTGAAATCTTTTTTCAAGTCTTGCAAATGCTTCCCGACTGGGTTCGAATGCAACTATCTGTGCATTTGGAATCGCGGAAATGATTGATGCGGTCCAATTTCCAATGCTAGCCCCGACGTCTAAGGCAACCACATTCTGAATATTTTTATATTTTGCAAAATGTGCTATCACTTCAGACTCTTCTATGGTCGTAGCGGCGCCATATCCTTTCCCCATACTGAATTGGACCTTATCTTCGATTAAAAATAAGACCCTAGTCGGCAATTTCAAAAAGAATTTAGTCATTGCTTTCGAAAGAACCCTGCGGAGTATTCTCATATCTTGAGCCTACAGATCACCCCAGACTGAAGAGAATCCCTTTGGATGAGCGAAATGTCCGTTTTGTCCCTTCCCCGCTACATCTGGGGCTAGGATTCGTAGAAGGCTATAGAGGCACCGACGGGTGTCACTGAAGAACAAAACCGGTTAAGAAGGAAGTCCCAAAGTGGCATTTAAGAAGTCTGCAGCCTCTGCAGGTCCCCGTGTGTGGACCGTCGCAGAGCTCGGTGCTTTCTACACAGAGCACCGTTCAGAGCTTC
>Ga0164293_10000225_pt1 | contig 41938 bp, 43 predicted proteins | sample GEODES118metaG_FD_111487 | JGI IMG/M metagenome (GOLD analysis project Ga0164293, IMG submission 111487) | Eutrophic lake water microbial communities from Lake Mendota, Wisconsin, USA - GEODES118 metaG | ecosystem: Environmental > Aquatic > Freshwater > Lake | place: USA: Lake Mendota...
GACCTGTTGGTTGATCCGTTCCGATAGCTTTTGTGCGATCAGGCGGGACAGGACATCCGTACCCTGACCCGGCGTGCCGGTGACGATCAGGCGAACCTGCCGATTGGGGTAAGCCGGCGCTGCAGTTTGCGCGCTGGCTGTGATGCACGCGCTCAGACCCAAGAGCGTTAGGATGGATCGGACGAGCAACTTCTTCATAGATGTCTCCTTCGGACTCAGCAGCTATTTAGGGTTTCGGGTGTGACCAGGGAACTGGTTCATTTGGCGGACTTGCCGCTGGCTTGGCGCGGGCGCGAAGCGCTTGCGCCGGCCTTCAGGCCCGCCCCGGCCTTGCGCGCTGTCGGGCTCGACTTCTTGGCCGTCAGACGTTTGGCCTCGTCGAGGACTTTGTAGCCTGTCTGCCCGAAGGTTGTGATGCCGCAGACGTTCATCACCTGGATCATGGCCTCGGCCAGTTCCGGCACGGTCAGCCCCTGGTCGACGGCCGCACGCAGGTGGTTGTTGGCCCCAGTCAGATTACCCGTGGCGGTATCGAGCACCACATAAATCAGCTCCTTGGTCTTGAGATCCAAGGCCGCCTGGCCCTCGGGCTGGTAGAGATAGTCCTTGAAGTGCTGGTAGGCCACCAAGGCCTGCGGCGCATATTCGGCCATGGCACGAATGGGTTCGGGCAAAACACCCAGGACCTTGATGTAGTGGGCCTTGGCCCGTTCGACTTCGCCAGCGAGTTTTTTGTTCATGGTTTCACTCCTTCATTGTGGATGTGCGTTGGCCATCGCCAAGATATGTTCACAGCGCTTGATCAGCGGGCCGTCGATCATGCGACCCTCAAAATCGATGGTGCCTATGCCCCGGGCTTCGGCCTGACGGGCGGCCTCGAGCAAGCGCCGGCTGAAGTCAATCTCCTCAGCACTCGGGCTGAAGAACCGGTTGGCCAGTTCTACCTGCCGTGGATTGAGGCATACCTTGCCGTCGTAACCGAGATTGCGGGCCTCATCGCAGTCAACCCGGAACCGTTCATCGTCGTGGATTTCGAGTACGCCTTGATCGATGGCTGACATGCGTGCCGCCTTGGCCGCCAACACGATCCGTGAGCGCGCGTAGAGCACCTCTAGATTGCTTTGGGTACGGCGTGCGCCGAGCAGGTCGGTGGCGAAGTCTTCCGCGCCAAAATACAGTGCCACCAGACGTTCATCGGCAAATGCGATGTCGCTGACATTGAGCACGCCCATGGCCGACTCGATGCCGCCCACGATGTCGATGCGGCGCCCCAGGCGCTGCTCATGGGGCTCCAGCATAGCGACTGCAGCCTTGAGTTCTGCCACGCTGCCTAGCTTGGGGATGGCGATGCCATCGACCCCGGCCAGTCCGGCGGCCTGGATATCCAGGGCGTAGTGGGTGCTGCGTGGGTGATTGACGCGCAGATGCAGGTCTTTGCGCATTCCTTGCGCGCGCAGTTGCTCGACGATCTGTGGCAACTGGGCCCGAGTGCCCGCCTTCAGGGGCTCGGGAGTGCCGTCTTCCAGGTCCATGACCGAGCAGTCTGCCCCCAGGCTGGGAAATTTGGCCAGGTAAGTGGGGCGATTGGCCGGCGCGATCAGCCAGCTGCGGATGATTTTCATGGGTCTCCCTCTGTCGTTTGCTGGACCATCGCATCGATTGCGATGGCGATTTCAGCATGTTATTCTGCATGCAAATTATGACCAAGCCCGGCTCTTTGTCAAAGGCGCCGTGGCCATTTAGGCGAGTATTTCATGCCCGGCGCACTTGACGGTATCCGTATTCTTGACCTGACCTCCGTGCTGATGGGGCCATCGGCCACCCAGATGCTCGCTGAAATGGGCGCCGAGGTGATCAAGATCGAGGCGCAAGGTGGAGACACCACGCGCGGCATAGGTCCTGGGCGAACGCCCAGCATGGGTTCGAATTTCCTCAACATGAATCGCGGCAAGCGCAGCGTGGCTCTGGATCTCAAGCGTGCCTCTGGGATCCGGGTGGTCGAGCACATGGTCGCTTGGTGTGACGTCTTCATCCACAACATCCGGCCGCAGGCGGCGGCAAGGTTGGGACTGTCGGATGCGCACTTGCGGCCGCTCAAGCCGAGCTTGATCTATTGCGCCCTGACCGGCTATGGCAGCGGTGGGCCCTATGCAGGACAGGCGGCCTACGATGATCTCATCCAAGGGCAGGGCGGCATTGCAGGCCTGTTTCAACGCGGGGAAGGTCCGCCACGCTATGTGCCCACGCCGGTGGCCGACAGGGTGGCCGGGCTCAATGCGGTGGTCGCCGTCACGTCGTCTCTTTTGTACCGCGAGCGCACTGGCCAGGGTCAATATGTGGAGGTCCCGATGTTCGAGTCGGTGGCTCACATGGTACTGTCTGACCATACCTACGGTCGCACCCACCAACCGCCCCTCGGGCCTGCCGGTTATGACCGGGTGCTCTCTGCAGCCCGCCGCCCTTATGCGACTTCTGATGGCTGGTTGTGCGTGCTGATTTATCAGGACCGACACTGGCAGCGCTTCTTTGCCCTTGTCGATCGGCCCGACATGGCGGCAGATCCGCGCTTTGCCACTATGCGTAGCCGCAACGCCCACATCGACGAACTCTACGCCTGGGTGGCGCAGGTCTTGCAAACCCGAAGTACGCAGGAGTGGATCGATTGCCTGCGGCAGCAAGACATTCCTGCGGGACCGCTGCATACGCTGGAGTCCTTGCTGGAGGACGAGCATTTACATCAGTCCGGCTTCTTCACGGAAATCGACCATCCCAGTGAAGGCCGATTGCGTTCCATGCGCCTGCCCATGACCTGGTCGGTCAGCACCCCCGATGCACCGCGACCTGCACCGAATCTGGGCGAGCACGGCCCCGAGGTCTTGCGTGAGCTGGGCTTTGAGGAATCTGAAATTACTGCCCTGGTGGCCGAGGGGACTTTGCGTGTCCCGACGGCATCGCCGGGTCGGTCGTAAAGGCAGCCTTCCGTGGCCCGCAGGGCTTCCAGTCCGGTTTCAAAGGCGGTCGCATCGGCTCAGGCCGTCGACCGAGGCCCTGTTTCGGTCAACGCGCAGGTCTACGAAGCCCTCAAGGCGCAGATCCTGTCCGGACAGTTGCGTCCCGGCGTCAAACTCATCCATCAGGAGTTGGCCGAGCGCCTTTCCGTCTCCCGCACCCCGGTGCGGGAATCCTTGGAGCGCTTGTACCAGGAGGGCTTTGTCACTCGCATCGCCCGGCGGGGCTTTTTTGTGGCTGAGATCGACGAAGACGAGGCCCGCGAGTTGTATGAACTGCGTGAAGCCTTGGAGTTATTCGCCCTTGAGCGCGCGATAGCGCGCGGCTTGTCGGTGGCCGACTTGCGCCGACTCGATGGTCTGAACACCCGGTATCGGCAATTGCTGCGCGACGACAGGACCCGGGAACGCATGGTCGTAGACCGCGACTGGCATCTGAGTTTGGCTGCGGCAGCCAACAACCGGGTTCTCATGCGCATGCTCGAAGCGGTGTTCGAGCGTCTGATCCTCAAGATACGGGTCGATGGCTACCGAACGGTGCGCGGCCAGGAGGCCCTTAACGAGCATCTGGCCATGACGCAGGCGCTTCGAGAGGAAAACTGGACCAGCGCCCGAAAGCTACTCAGGGCTCACATACGAGGGGCCAGGCGCCGTCTCATCGGCCACCTGTCCGAACTGGCAGACTAAGCCGCCTCAGTCGGCCTTGATGCGTGCCGTCTTGATGACGCGGTCCCATTTGGCGATCTCGGCGCGCAGGAAAGCTGAGGCCTGCTCCGGCGAGTTATAGAAAACCTCATCTCCCCGAGAGGCCAACTGCTGCTGTACATCGGGCATGTTCATCACCTTGATCAGGTCGGCATTGACCCGCGAGATAAGGGCTGCAGGCGTGCCAGCAGGCGCGAACAATCCGAACCAGGAGGACAGCTCATAGCCAGGCAGGCGCGATTCGGCCATGGTGGGGATGTCCGCAGCATAGGCCTGACGATTTTCGCTGGTGATCGCCAGGGCCCGCAAGGTGCCGGCCTTGACATGCTGCAAGACCGCGCCCGGATTGAGAAACATCAGGTCGATGTGGCCTGCAATCAGGTCGGTGGTCATCTGCGCGCTCGACTTGTAGGGCACTTCCAGCATCTGGATGCCAGCCATTTGGGACAGCATCACCGCTGACAAATGGGGCGTGGTGCCGCTTCCAGGCGTGCCGTAGCGCAGCTTGCCAGGATTGGCTTTGGCATGGTTGATGAGGTCAGTCAGGCTCTTGAAGGGCAGGCCAGGATGCACCACCAAAAGGTTGGGATAGCGCACCACCATGGAAATCGGCTGCAGATCCTTGATGGGATCAAAGCCCAGGCGGCCTTCCATCAGTGCGGGGTTGATCGCCATGGGGCCTATCATGCCCATGAGCAGGGTGTGCCCGTCGGGCGGCGATTTGGCCGCACGTTCATGGCCGATGTTGCCGCCCGCACCCACCACGTTTTCTGCGACCACGGGCTGGCCCCAGAGGTCGGCCAATTTGCTGGTCAGCAGCCGGGTCAAGGTGTCTGGGCCTGAACCTGCCCCACCTGGAATAAGCACCCGCACCGGCTTGCTGGGGTAGGCCGTCTGCGCCATGCTTGCAAAGCTCAGGGCCAAAAGCCCACTGCTTGCCGCCAGGGCAAGCAGCTTGCGGCGACGCCATGGGGATGGGGTGGGCACAGTCTCAGGGTGCATGGTGAACTCCAGTGGGTTGAAGAAAGCCTGACTCAATCAGGCCTCATCTGATTTTGCATGCCATTTCGAGCCGATGGCAATGCGGGAACTACCAGCGGCCCCTCAGCGCTGCGGCATATCGGCGCCGGAGTAGCCCACGCTGACAGCCGCGTCTTCGGGAATGGGGGGCACGGTCTGCGCCCACTGCAGCCAGGCCTGGCGCATGGCCTGCAGCCGCTCGGGCTCGCGCTGGGCCAGGTTGGCGCGTTCGCGCTCGTCGGCATCGAGCTTGAACAGGTATTCGTGCTCGTCGACTTTCAGGTACTTCCAGCCGCCCAGGCGGAAGGCGCGCTGATGGCGGTGATTCATGCGCCAGTACAGGGGGCGTTCAAAGGTCTCTGACGGCTGGCGCAGCACAGGCTCCAGCGAGATGCCGTCGATCGGGTAGTCGGGGTGAGCGCTGCCACCGCCGAGCGCCAGCAGGGTGGCTGACCAGTCCATGGTCATGCACGGCTGGGCACTGACGCTGGCGGGCGCAATCACCGCCGGCCAGTGCGCGATCCAGGGCACCCGGATGCCGCCTTCAGTCAGATCCATCTTGCCACCCACCAGCGGCCAGTTATCGGAGAAGCGCTCGCCGCCGTTGTCGCTGGTAAAGACGATCAGCGTGTTGTCCAGCAAGTCGGCGCTGCGAAGGGCATCGACCAGCCAGCCTATGCCCTCGTCCATGTGCTGGATCATGCGGTGGTAGGTGTGGATGCTGCCGCCGTCCAGGTGAAAGAGATTGCCCTTGACCTGCTCGGCCAGGTGAGCGTCCTCGCGCGTCTCCCAGGGCCAGTGCGGCGCGGTGTAGTGCAGGCTCAGGAAAAAGGGCTTTCCCGCTTTGGCGCTGGTGGTTTTGCTCTGAACGTAGTCGACCGCTCTTCGCGACAGCAGGTCGGTCAGGTAGCCGGTTTCATGGTGTGCTTGCTCGTCGATGTACAGATCGTGATCGCCCTTGCCCGAGCAGTGGGTGAAGTAGTCGACGCCGCCGGCCATGATGCCGTAGTAGCTGTCATAGCCCGAGCGCAGCGGGCCGAAGGCCGGCGGATAGCCCAAGTGCCACTTGCCCACCAGGGCGGTGTCATAGCCCGCCTCGCGCAGCAGCGAGGGCAGGGTGGGGATGGACGGCTGCAGGCCCAGGGTGGTGCTGCCCTTGCTCTTGCTGCTGATGGGCTCTTCCATGCCCCCGCGCACCCGGTATTGGTAGCGCATGGTCATGAGCGCAAAGCGGGTGGGCGAGCAGACCGGGGCATTGGAATAGCCCTGGGTCATGCGCAGTCCGCCGGCGGCCAAAGCATCAAGCCGGGGCGAGACCGGGCCATGGATGGAGGCACGACCGCCGTAACAGCCCAGATCGGCAAAGCCCAGGTCGTCGGCGACGATGTAGATGATGTTGGGGCGGGTCATGGCTGCATCTTAGATTCGCCGCGCCAGTACCACCGCCGCGGCCGAGCCTGTACCCACCACCTTGCACCAGGCGCGCAGCGGCCAAGCCACCGGGCTGCCTGCCAGCAGCGCCGCCTCGTCGCGGTGGTGGACTTCGTCGGCCTGGCATTGCAACAGCAAGGGCAGCAGTCCTTCGGGGCCGCCGTGGGTCTGTAGATGATCGATCTGCGCCTGGTAGTGCTGGTCGACAAAGGTTTCGACTGCGGCAATCGTCGCGTAGACCGCGCGCCGCCCGAGCAGGGCCGGCAGGGCGCCGGTCAGCCAGCCAGCCAGGCGCCAGGGTCCGAGCAGACGGCTGCGTTTTGTACTGGGTAGCCAGGCTTCGATGAGCCGCAAATGCTCGGCTTCGGCCTGGCCGTGTCGCTGCGCAAAATCGAGCAGCTCGGCGTCGCCGCGCCAGCGGGCGATGGTGGCGATGGCGCGGTAGATGTAGACGGCGCCGGTTTCGCCGGCGTGGTCGGAGCGCAGCTCGCGCTCCAGGTGTTTGGACAAAGCGGCCCCGCAAAGTGGAGCTTTCTCCCAGCGCCGGGCTACGGTTTGCAGCGCAGGGCGCAGGCGCAGGAAGCCGCGGTAGCTCAGCTCCAGCAGCCGCAGGCCCGCGGGCAGACGTGCCAGCCCGGCGAGAATGCGCCAGCCCGGCAGGCGCTGCCACATGGCCACGAAGGCCGCTGCACCGTCCAGGCGCGAGCCGTCGGCGCGCTCCACATGAAAACGCGCCAACAGGCGCTGGCGGTCTGCGGCATAGCGCGGATCGCAGGCGCTGTGGCCGCTGATGTCGACGAAGCACAGGCCCGTGTCGGCCCGCGCTTGGGCCAGCCCCTTGACGTGCGCGATCTCGCGGCGGCACAAAGGACAGCCACCGTCGTAAAGCACGGTCAGGGTTTCAGATGGATGGGGCTGGTTCAAAGCAATTCCTCGGCTTGGCTGAGATGTTTGGTGGCGCGGCTCCACCACTGCGAGAAGCTGGTGCAGCGCCTGCCCACCTGCGGAAAGAGCATAGGCGCTGGCTCCGCTTGAACACCGTCGGGCAGCCAGGGCAAGATGTGTGGGTCGGCCACCGTGCGTACCCGCGCCGCACCGGCCAGTGCGGCGCTCAAGCTGGCTTTATCGAGCAGGTAACGCTGCGCGGTGAACTGCGCCATGGCCGCATCGACCCAGCGCCAGCGCGCCTGCGGCCAGGGACGGCTGGCGTGGTCGTCGCTCAGGTAGACACCCAGTACAAGCGCGTCTGAAGGTAAGTCAGCGGGCGGCGCCCGCAGGGCCCAGGGGTGTAGCAGCCAGACCTCACGGCCGGCCAGTGCTGCGATGGCTGCCGGCTCTGGGGCCTTGATACCAAGCTCTGGCGGTGGCGCGCTCAGCAGGGGCGGCTCTGTGCAGGCGCTCGGGGCCGAGGCTGCGAAGCTTGTGGCTGCCGTGGGCAGCGGCGCGCCGCGGGCGATGCGGTCCAGGTCTTCATAAGACTGATCGACCACCGTGCCAGCACTGTGCCAGGGGGCGGGCGCGTACCTGGCCACGTTCTCGGCGTTGAACAGATAGGGCTTGTGGCTGCCAGTGCCGGCCACCCATTGCCAACTCAGGTGGTTGCTGGCCAGATCCCCGTCGAGCAGGTGGGCCACCAGCCAGTCGGCGCCGGCGCGCCAGTGCACCCGGCGCAGGTGCACCACATAGCTGGCCAGCCACATGCGGGCATGGTTGTGCAGCGTGCCGGTGGCGTAGAGGGTGCGCACCGCCTGGTCGATCACCGGCACACCGGTGGATGCGCCGCGGATGTCCTCGGGCAGTTCGCGGGCATAGGCCGCCTCAGGCAGCGGGCCTTCATGCAGGGACTCAAGGATGCCGTCGCCTTCATGCGCCCACACATGGCGAAAGAATTCGCGCCAGCCCAACTCATAAACCAGCTTGTGGCCCACGGTCAGAGGCCCGCGCTCCAGAATGCCGGTCAGCACTTCGGGCAGGGTGAGCAGGCCGTGGCTCAGGTAGGGTGACAGGCCCGTGACGGCGCCTTCGATGTGGTTACGACTGCGTGCGTAGTCGCCGGGGCGGACAGCTGCGAGCCGCTTGAGCGCAGCTTGGCGGGTGGGTGCAGCCCCCGCGGGCCAGCGCCCATCGGGCAGATTCGGTGACTGAGGTGACATCGTGAGGCCAAGCAAGGCGCGATGCTATCGCAAGCCGATTGGCCGTGTGCCTGGCGGGCCTATCTGCAGCTTCTCAGTCGCTAAACGGGTGCAGGCTGTCCTGCTCCATCTCTGCCAGGCGTTGCTCCATGCGCTGCAGAAGTGCGTAAATCTCAGGCAGGCTGTCGGCGTCAAACAGCTGGGCCAACTCGTCTTGGACCCGCGCGCTGAGCATGTCACAGTCTTGCGCCACCACCAGCCCCGCTGGGGTGAGCGAGACGATGACCGAGCGGTTGTCCTGGCGCGATCGACGCCGCGAGATCAGGCGGCGCTTGTTGAGCGCCAAGAGCTGCGTGGAAATGGTGGACTGTGGCAGCAGCATCAGTTCGACCAGCTCGCCGTTGCGCAGCTCGCGGTGCTCAAGCAGCAAGACCAAGATGCGCGCCGAATAGTGGTTGAGCTTGTGCTTTTTGAAATGCTGGTTGCCGATCGAGGCGACGCGCGCTGCCATTCGGTGAAACAGGAAGCTAAAGCGCTGCTCGAGCAGCGGCGTGGCCGCTTTCGATGGGGCAGGCGCTGGCATCAGCGGCTTGGCGTGGTGGCGGTCGGCCGCGGTACCAGCTTGTCTGGGGCGCGTGCCATGTGTGCGGCCACCATGCGGTGGAAATGCTGCACGCCCGGTTCGTTGCGCCCATAGGTGAAATGCTGCAGCGCGCCCGATTTGAGGCCGCGCTGTATGCCGTAGCCTATGGCGTAGTCTTCGTCGCGTACCGCCCGCTCAACGATGTCGCTAAAGGCTGCAGTTGCCTGTTTCTGTTCTTCGGTTTCCGGCTTGCGCGCGGACAACACGTTTTGGCGGGTGATGGTCGATTCTGGCGTGGGGCCAGGGAAGACCTGGCTGACCAGGCAATGGTCGCCGAGCACGCCCGAAATGGCCAGGTTCGGAAAGCCCAGGTGGATGCGGCGAATATGGGTTTCGGCATCCCATTGGGCCTCGGGCTTGTCCTTGAGCTCTTCCAAGGTGCGACGGCCAAACACAATGCGCTGATGCGGCCCGTAGGTGTCATGCAGGGTCAGGTTGCCGATGGTGAACTTGCCCACCGTCTGCGGGTGTACCGAAGCATGGTGGTAGGACTCGAGGTAGCCGTCCCAGGCCACCTTCCAGCCCGGACCGGGCAGCTCGCGCTGCTCATACAGATGCCATTGGTCCAGCCGCAGGTCATTGAGCTTGCCGGCAAAGTCGCCGAGCCAGGCGTCGATGTCGAAGGCCTCGCCAGGACTTAAGCACACCCAGACCAGGCCGCAGCGCTCGGCGCAGGGCAGTTCGGTCAGCCCGTGTTTGGCGGGGTCGACCTCGCCGAAGGTCGACGCGCCATACATGGCGCGCAGCTTGCCGCCGTAGTCGAACTGCCAGGCGTGGTAGGGGCAGACCAGGCGCCGTGAGCTGCCGCTGCCCTCTTGGCAGAGGGTGGCGCCGCGGTGGGTGCAGACATTGATGAAAGCCCGGGCCACGCCTTCTTCGTCACGGGTGATGAGCACCGGCACATCCAAGATGGTCATCGCGCGCCAGGTATTGGGCCCTGGCAGCTCAATGCTCAGAGCCAGGGCCAGGGGCAGGTGCCGAAAAATCTGATCGACCTCGCGGCGGTAGCGGTCGGGGTCGGCATAGGCTGCGACCGGCTGCTCCATGGTGCCGTCGGCCAGGTCGGTCGTGCCATCGCGCAGGTGGGTCAAAGCGCGGCGGGCCAGAGACAGCGATTCAGTATCTGCAGACATGGTGCGACTCCTCTTGCTTTAGGCCGGCTCTGAATTGACTCAGCCGGCAGCCCTGTGTTTACGCTCGAAGTCTTGCCAGGCCGGTAGGTTTTCGGGGTAGTCGGCTTGGATGCGGTTGCCGTTGACGGTGATGCGCATCGGATCGGCGAAAACCTGCGGGTACTGCGCCACCGGCACATAGTAGAGGAAGTTCAGGACCCGCTTGGCGAACACCCAGCGGCCGTCCAGCCGCCGGTACTTGTCCTCGTAGCGCATTGCCGCCACGCTGCCTTCCTGGTTGGGGCAGGTTTCAGCATGGCTGAGCACCAAGCCGGTGGCCTCATCGGGGCGTGCCGGGTCAAAGCGCACGAAGTGGTCATGCGTCCAGTGATAACCCGGCCCACGTATCTTGAACAGGCGGATGAACATGGCTTCGATTTCATCCCGGCCGTTGGCCACCAGCAGCTTGCTCGGCGAGTCCATCGTGGCGTCAGGCGCGAACAGGCTGAGCAGGCGCGGCATGTCGTGCTCGTCGCAGGCGATGGCGTAGGCACTGGTCAGCTCCTGGATCTCGGCTCTGGCCTCCAGGCGCTCGATGCGTCGTTCCAGGCTGAGGATATCGGTCATGGGATGGCTCCTTCAAGCAGTGGGTGAGGCAATTTTGTGCAACTTCAGGCTTTCGGTGTCACCGCCCAGTCCGACCTGCTACGGCGCTTGCCCGCCGGCCGTATGTCGAGTGCCGATTCGTCGGGGCATGAACATCGGGATCAATCATATCGAAACCGATCTATCCGGCAAAATTATAGGAAGGGCCTTGCGAGGGCGTCAATCCGCAGCGCCTCGGCGCGCAAGGCGAGTCTGCGCGCGAATGTGGCCGCTGCCCGTCAATGCCACCGTGCCAGGGCCCGCTGAAGCTCTCTCAGGCTAAAGGGTTTGGCCAGCAGATCGACATGGTCAAAGGCCCGGCTCAGGTCGAGTGCGTGTTGATCGGCCATGCCGGTGGCCAGCAGCACCGGCAGGTGAGGGTGGAGTTCGCGCAGCATGGGCAGGGTGGCTGCGCCGCCTATGCCGGGCATGTTCAGGTCCAAAATGATGCCGCCTCTGGCCGGTCCCTGCGCCAGCAGTTGCAGCGCCTCCTCGCCGGAGCCCGCCTCCTCGACCGTGTGGCCCAAGACTTCGAGCTGGGTTCGGGTGGCTTTGCGGATCAGGTCGTCGTCATCGACCAGCAATATCCGCGTGGCGCTGGACGCAGCTGCTGCCGGCGCCAGTCTGGCTGGCGAGACCGGCGACGTTGGCGTCATGGCCGGCAGGAGTATGCACACCGTGGTGCCGCAGCCAGCGCGGCTGTCCAGCCTGAGCTCACCGCCGTGGGCCTTGACGGTGGCATAGACCTGGGACAGGCCAAGTCCGGGGCTGTGGTCCTTGGTGCTGAAATAGGGGTCTAGCGCCCGGCTCAGCACCTCTGGGGCCATGCCCAGGCCGCAGTCCGTCACTTGCAATTGCACCTGCCGGCCCAGGTTGCGGGTGCTCACCATCAGAAGGCCGCCTTGGGGCATTGCATCGAGGGCGTTGCCCAGAAGGTTCATCAGCGCCCGGGCCAGTGCTTGGCGGTCGCCGAGGATGGCAGGCAAGTCGCTTTGCAGCTCGGTCTGGATGTTCAGCGGGGCGCTGCCACTTCGGGGCAGCCGCTCCAGTTGCCAGCGTATCAGTCGGTTCAAATCGACACGGCGGGCCTGTGTCAGCTCATGGCGGGTGAAATTGAGCAAGCCTTGCAACAAGGCCTTGCCTTGCAGGCAGGCCCGGTTGATGCGGTCCATGGTTTGCCAGCCAGGCGATGGCATCGGCTGGCTGAACTGATAGGCGCTTGAAGCGCCGAGCACCGCGCCGAGCACATTGTTCATCTCATGGGCCACGCCGCGGCCCAGGTCGGCCAGGCTTTCCATTTTTCGTTCGCGCTCGACCTGCCTGTCCAGCTCTTGGCGCTTTTGCTGCACGGCCCTGGCTTCGGTGATGTCATGGAGCTCACAGCTGAGGCGCCGGGGCCTGCCATTGGCAGCGTAGTGCAGCCGGGCCTGAAGTCGAAGCCAGCGCTGCTGGCCGTCCACAGGGCGCACGATTGGCAGTTCCTGATCGATGTCTTGCTGCCGCTCGATGTGCTCCTGGAGGTGGCGGCGCAGGGGCTCACGAAAGTCGGGCCGAATCAGACCCAGGCATTGGGCCTTGCTGTAGCTGAAAGGGCTGGGCACGCCTAGGATTTCGCCGAGCGCCGCATTGGCAGACCCCTGCTCTCGCCGGATGTCCCAGTCCAGGTGTGCGCTGCCAAGGGCTGCCTGCGCCGGGGGCTGTTGGACTCGTGCCATACTTCGTGATGCTTTCGAGTTAATGATTGAGGTCCAATGTCTTAGCGCGTCACGATCGGGCTGACTGAGCGCTTCGGCCCTGCCGATGCCGCATACGGTGGCCCAATGGCGCCCCTTACATCCTGCGAGTGATGTCCATGGTCTCCACCTATGCCGGCCCTGCCGAGGAACGCTTTTTCAGTGGCAATCGCCTGTTTGAAGGCTTGCCTGCGGAGTTGGTCAGGCAGTTCGGCGCGCAAATGTCGCTGCTGCGTTTTGAAGAAGGCGAGCGGGTCTTCAACGAGGGCGACGCAGGGGACTGCCTTTATTTGCTGTGCCAGGGCAGTGTGCATATTTCCAAGACAGGCCGTGGCGGCCAGCAGGAAACGCTGGGTTTTATCGAGTCGGGTCATTTCTTTGGCGAGATGGCTCTGATCGATGGTCAGCCTCGCAGTGCTCAGGCCACAGCCGCCAGCGGGCCGACGGTACTGGCCTGCGTGGACCGCGCGACTTTCGATCGCATCCTGTCGCTGGCGCCCAGCGGCTTGCACATGAACTTTCTGCGCTCCGTGGTGCAGCGCTTGCGCAGTGTGAACAGCACTTTCGTCAGCGAATTGATGCGCTCGGAGCGGCTCAGTACCGTGGGCTCGATGGCCAATTCCATCATTCACGACCTCAAGAGTCCGATGTCGGTCATCTTGTCTGGTGCCGATCTGATTCGCATGCGCTCCAGTGACCCCGATGTTCATGAATCCGTCGGTCTGATTAACAAGGCGGTCGACAAGATGCTCGACATGACCCAAGAGCTGCTGGACTTTGCGCGCGGCGAGAGCAGCTTGCAGTTGGAGCGTCTGCCGGCGAGCGCCGTGCTCGCTGAAATTGACGATGAGTTGCGGCGCATCATTCCGCCGGCGGTGCAGTGGGTGCGCAAGGACGACGCACGGGCGCAGGTCATGGTCGATGCCGGCCGCTTCGCGCGGGTGCTGCTTAACCTGGTCAGAAACGCCGTCGACGCCATGCCCCAAGGTGGCATCTTGCGCCTGTCGGTGCAGCAGGGGGCTGACGCGCAGGTGGTGTTTCAGGTCAGCGACACCGGAGTCGGCATTGCTGACGATTTGATGGCCCGCCTGTTTGAGCCCTTTGTCACCCACGGCAAGTCCAAGGGCACCGGCTTGGGCCTGGCCATCGCCAAGAGCGTGGTGCAAGCCCACCGCGGGACGATCGCGGTGCGCAGCAAGCTTGGCGCAGGCACGACCGTCGAAATCGCTTTGCCCCTGGCCGATCAGCCCGTCACCGCGGGCCTTGCCGCCCAATAAAACCAGACGGGGCAAGGGCAGTCGGGACCAGCTTGGGCTCTTGAGGGCGGCCGACGGGGCCCCTGCGAGCTGGGTGGGCCAGACTCGGTAGCCGCAGGGCTCAGCGGGCGCTGTGGCGCAATGCACTGTCATCCTGGGTCCCTTAATAAGAATTGATCAATTTGCTGGATTATTGAGACCGCGCCTACCTTGCAACAAGTGACAATCGCGCCGTCATAGTTGAGTCGGCGGCCTTCTGGATGCGCATTCAATCCCCTTCACTGCCAGAGTTGCACGCTTTTGTCTCGATCTCCCGCTTGGGCAGCTTGGCCCGGGCGGCCCAGGCTCTGGAGGTCACCCCCGGAGCGGTCAGCCGGGCGGTCGCGCGTTTGCAGGAGCATTTCGGCCAGGCGCTCTTGGTGCGTCAGGGCCGGGGCGTTGCCCTGACGGCGCAAGGTCAGGCTTATTTCGAGGCCATAGCGCCGGCTTTGGACGCGCTCGAAGATGCGGCGATGCGTGCCAAGGTGCCGCTGGAGTCGAACGAACTTCGCTTGTCCATTACCCCGACCCTGGCCAGCCATTGGCTGATCCCCCGATTGCCCGACTTTCGCCGCCAGCACCCTCAGATCAGCCTGGCCTTCATGCCTTACCGGCGCGAGGAGTACCCGCTGGTGGCCAGCCAGGGCGCCAGCCTGCGGGGCAGCGATGGCAACTGGCCCGCGGGTGTTGAGGCCGACTACGTGGTCGGCCGTCAGATCGTGGCCGTTTGCCGGCCTGAAGATCTGCAGCGCCTGGGCGAGTTGAGTTCACCACGCGACCTGCTGCAGCTGCCCTTGCTGTTTCATGCAAACTATCCCAACACCTGGGCCAACTGGCTGGCCTGGCAAGGCTGGTCTAGCGAGGGGCTGGTGGCCGCCGCCCGGTTCGAGCAGGTGAGCCAGTTGCTCGAGGCGGCGGTGGCCGGCATGGGCATCGCGCTGGTGCAGCGCTGCCTGGCTGACCAATACCTGGCCGTGGGCAAGCTGGTGATCGCCTATCCCCAGTGCGTCAGCAACGATCGCGGTTATTTTCTGTGCTACGCGCAGGCGCTGCGTCGCTCGCCGGCCTTGGTGGCTTTTCGCAGCTGGGTCACGGCGCAGGGCCAGGCCTATGAGCAGCAGTCCTCGGCGCTCGGCCCCAAGCCTTGACGCCCGGCCCACGGCGGCAAGGGCATCATGGGCGCTGAAGATGGAGCTTCAGTTCGAGGCCCCAGCGGACGTATCATCAGCATCAGCATTTTTGTGTTCCCGTGACCCCTTTCCAATTTTTGGCCGGACTTCAAACCATGCGATACCTTGCTTTGACCTTGATGGCCTGTCTGCTCTCGGGCTGCGCCGTGCTTGCGGTTGCAGACTTGGCGGTCACTTCGGTGGTCACCGTGGCCAAGGTGGGCGTCAAGACTGTGGGCGCTGCGGTCGATGCTGTCATTCCGGACAAAAAGTCCGACGCCGACAAATCCAAAGGCCGTTGACGCCGTGCGCCGGCCTCGCCCGGACCGGCACTAAGGCCCCAGCGGTTTTTGCAGCCAGGCCAAGGCGCTGCCCAGCCAGAGTACACCGGCCGAGGCCATCAGCCCCACGCTCAGGCCCCCTGGGCCACCCGGGCCAGCCAGGCTGTCGGCAATCCATCCGGCTCCGGTCGGGCCTATCACCTGCCCGACCGCAAACACCACGGTAAACAAGGTGATGCCTTGCGTCCATTGAAGGGCTGGCAGGTTGTGCCGCACCCAGGCGGTGGTCGACGCCACCACGGACAGGAAGACGCCGCCGAACAGCAGGCCCGACAGCAGCAAGGCCCCAGGCTGTGAAGTCAAGGCCGGTATCAACGTTGCCAGACCCAGCAGGCCATTGAGCAGTCCCAGGGCCTGACCTTCGCGGCAGCGCTCGAGCAGGCCGGCCCAGATGCGCGCTGAGGCCACCACCGCCAGCCCCAGCACCAGGTAGAACATGGTGCGGCCTTGCGCGCTCACGCCCTGCTCGCGCAGCAGGGCAATGACGAAGGTCATATAGCCGATATAGCCGATACCGAAGCAGCCGTAGCCGGCCAGCATCGGCAGGCAGCGCTGCCAAGGCAGGGCGCTGCGCGCGCTGTCCTGGGTGCCTGCCTGCACCTCGTTGAGCGCACGCACCGGCCACACCAATACCGCCGTGGCCGCAGCGCACAGCAAGGACAGGGCCCACCACGCGCTCTGCCAAGGGCTGCCTTGAGCCACCACCGCAGGGACTACCAGCGCCGACGCTGCAATGCCCCAGCCGGTGCCGCCGTAATAAATGCCCAGCAGCCAGCCGCTTTGGCCGGGCAGGCGTGCGGCCAGTTGTGCGGTCAGCAGGCCGGCGGCCACAAAGAGCCAGGCGCTGGCCATGCCGGCCAGCAGGCGCTGCAGCAGCAGGGGCTCGGGCAGCCGAAAAAAGCCGGTCAGGGCCATGAAGGCGCTGGCGCCGACCGCCCCGACCAGCACCGCAGCGCCCGCACCCCAGCGCCGTAGCAAGGCGGGCGCGCTGAGCGCGCCCACCAGATAGCCCAGGGCATTGGCGGTGTTCATGGCGCCGGCCAGGGTGTAGGACCAGCCCAGGTCATCGCGCATGATGGGCAACAGCAGGCCGTAGGCGAAGCGGGTGATGCCCAGTGACACCGCTGCGGCCATGGACAGCGCCAGCGCCAGCAGCACGGGGGGCGTGAGGCGCTGCGCTGTCATGGGCTGTCTGGAGGTGGCGGGGTTGGGAGGCGGCCGCACAGGGCCGGGGTGGGGTCTGTGCAGTCTAGCTGCACCGTCCAGGCGGACTAATACAAGGGTAAACACTAGGTTTGAAACCAGGCAAATCCCTGAGAATGTCGCTTAGTGATACAAAAATCACGATTTAGAATAAAAATTTGTCATATAAAGGAGCGCTGAACCATGTCGCTGTTCGAAAAACACCAGGCCTTGATTGAGGGGGCCGTGCAGGCCATTGCTCAGCGTGGCTATTGGTCACCCTTTGCGGAGATGCCCAGCCCCAAGGCTTATGGTGAGTCGGCACCCGCGGCTGGTCGAGCAGCCTTTGAATCGTATCTAGGGCAGCGCTTTGAACTTGACCAGCCCGGCCAGAGCGACTGGATCAGCCCCGAGGTCTCGCCCTATGGTGCCCCGATCGGTGTGAGCTATCCGGTTTGTGAGCCGCAGGCCCTGATCGATGCCGCGCAGGCGGCCATGCCAGGCTGGCAGCGTTGGGGTGCCCGCGAGCGGGTGGGTCTGTGCGCGCAGGCCATCACCGAACTCAATGCCCGCAGCTTTGAGATCGCCCATGCGGTCATGCTGACCACCGGGCAGGCTTGGATGATGGCCTTTCAGGCTGGCGGCCCGCATGCGCAGGACCGGGCGCTGGAAGCGCTGGCCTATGCCTGGCAGGAGCAAAGCCGCGTGCCCGAGCAGGCCCTGTGGGAAAAGCCGCAGGGCAAAAATGCGCCGATACGCATGCGCAAGCATTTCGAGATCGTCGGCCGTGGTGTCGCTTTGGTCATCGGCTGCGGCACCTTCCCGACCTGGAACACCTACCCTGGCTTGTTCGCGGCCCTGGCCACTGGCAATGCGGTGATCGTCAAGCCGCATCCGCATGCGGTGCTGCCCGCAGCCATCACCGTCAGGATCCTGCGTCAGCTCTTGGCGGCGCAGGGGCAAGACCCGAATCTGGTCAGCCTGTGCGTGCCGGCCAGTCCCGCGGCCACGCAGAGCCTGGCCACGCACCCGGCCGTGCGCTCGATCGACTTTACCGGTGGCAATGCCTTTGGTCGCTGGTTGCTGCAGCACTGCGCTCAGGCCCAGGTGTATGCCGAACTGGCTGGCCTCAATCATGTGCTGATCGACTCGACCTCGGCCTACCAGGCCATGCTCGACAACCTGGCCTTTACGCTGTGCTTGTATTCAGGCCAGATGTGCACCACCAGCCAGGCTCTCTTGGTGCCCCGAGGCGGTATTGACACCGACCAGGGCCCCAAGAGCTTGGAGCAGGTGCAGACCGATCTGGCTGCGGCCATCGACCGTCTGCTGGCCAAGCCCGAGGTGGCGTGTGCGGTGCTGGGCGCCATCCAATCGGACGACACCCTGGCCCGCATCGCGCAGGCGCAGTCGGGCCAGTGGGGTCGGGTGGTCCGTGCTTCGCAGCCGCTGAGCCATCCCGAGTTCCCGCAGGCCCGGGTCCACACCCCGGTCTTGCTGGCCTGTGACGCGGCCGACGAGTCGGCCTATATGCAGGAGCGCTTTGGGCCGATCGCCTTTGTGGTGAGCGTGCCCGATACCGAGGCGGCGGTACGACTGTCAGAGCGCATGGTTCATGAGCATGGGGCTTTGACCGTCGGCGTTTACTCCACCCGGCAGGAGGTGTTGCAGGCCGTCACCGAGGCGAGCTGGCGCGCCAAGGTGGCGCTGTCGATCAACCTGACCGGCTCGGTTTATGTCAATCAGTCGGCGGCTTATTCTGACTACCATGGCACGGGCGGCAATCCGGCGGCCAACGCCAGCTATGCCGACTCGGCCTTTGTCGCCAACCGCTTTCGGGTGGTGCAGCGCCGCTATCACGTGGAATAAAGGAATCCCCATGGCCTTCGATGACTTGAAGACGATCCGTTTGGTGCAGACCGGTGCGGTGCTGCGCCTGAGCCTGAACCGGCCCGATAAGCTCAATGCTTTTACCGGCCAGATGCATGCCGAGTTGCGCGAGGTGCTCGACGCCTTGCAGCAGGGCCAGGGCGATCTGGCCCAGGTGCGTGTGCTGGTGCTGGCCGCCGAAGGCAAGGGCTTTTGTGCCGGCCAGGACCTGGCCGACCCGGCGGTGGCTTTCAAGCCGGGCGAGCCGCCGCCTTCGCTGGGCGCGGTGGTCGAGCGCGACTACGGGCCCCTGGTGCAGCGCCTGACGCAGCTGCGCGTGCCCACAGTGGCCATGGTGCATGGCATCGCCGCTGGCGCCGGGGCCAGCCTGGCGCTGGCCTGCGACATGGTGCTGGCGGGCGAGTCGGCCGCCTTCATGCTGCCTTTTGCCAAGATCGGGCTGATTCCCGATACCGGCGCGTCATGGGCCGTGCCGCAGCGCGTGGGCCTGGCTCGCGCCATGGGCCTGGCTCTGACGGGTCACAAGCTCGGCGCGGCCAAGGCGGCGCAGTGGGGCTTGATTTGGGAATGCCACGCCGACGACCAGCTGGCCACCGCGGTCGATGCCCTGTGCGCGCAGCTGGCCCAGCTGCCCACCCATGCGATGGTGCGCACCCGCCAGGCCATGCTGGCCGCGCAGGCGCACAGCCTGAGCGAGCACCTGGCGTATGAGGCCATGCTGATGCACGAGCTCGGTCGCAGCGCCGATTACATCGAGGGCGTGAGCGCCTTTCTTGAAAAGCGGCCGGCGCGCTTCCAGGCTTGATGCTTCGCAGCGCCCACCACCTTCAACCGGAGCACACCCCATGAGCGCCAGCGAGCACACGCCCACCGATCCGCAGGCCCTGGCCGAGGCCGCCGCCCGTGCCCTGTGGGCGCGCGACCGCGCCACCCAGGGCCTGGGCATGTCCATGGACCGCGTCGCGCCCGGGCAGGCCCTGCTGTCCATGCCGGTGCGGCAGGACATGCTCAATGGCCACGAGATCTGCCACGGTGGTTTCATCTTCTTGCTGGCCGACAGCGCCTTTGCCTTTGCCTGCAACAGCTACAACCGCAACACGGTGGCTTCGGCCTGTCACATCGACTTTCTGGCGCCGGCCAGGCTGGGCGATGTGCTGCAGGCCGAGGCGATCGAGCGTTCCCGTTCGGGCCGCACGGGTGTCTATGACATTGCCGTCAGCGTGCGCGGCGGCAAGACGGTGGCCTTGTTTCGTGGCAAGAGTTACCGCATCGAAGGCGAGGTCATTGCCAGCCTGTCCGATGCAGCCTGAGCCCTCAGGCGAGCCAACACAACACCCAAGCAAGTCCAGGAGACACCATGCCCGTCAAGACGCCCCGCCCCGGCGATCTCGATCCGATAGAGACCGCCAGCCGCGATGAGATCAGCGCCCTGCAAGTCGAGCGCCTGCGCTGGACGCTCAAGCAGGCCTACGACCATGTGCCGCACTACCGGCGCAAGTTCGAGGCGCAGGGCGTTCACCCGGATGAGCTCAAAACCCTGGCCGACCTGGCGCGCTTTCCTTTCACCACCAAGGCCGATCTGCGCGATAACTATCCCTTTGGCCTGTTCGCGGTACCGCGCGAACAGGTGGTCAGGGTGCATGCCTCCTCGGGTACCACCGGCAAGCCGACCGTGGTCGGCTACACGCAGACCGATATTGACAACTGGGCCGATCTGGTGGCCCGCTCGATCCGCGCCGCCGGTGGCCGGCCGGGCGATATGGTGCATGTGGCCTATGGCTATGGCCTGTTCACCGGCGGGCTGGGCGCGCATTACGGCGCCGAGCGTCTGGGTTGCACCGTGGTGCCCATGTCGGGCGGTCAGACCGAAAAGCAGGTGCAGCTGATCGTCGACTTCAAGCCCGACATCATCATGGTCACTCCCTCGTACTCGCTGGTCATTGCCGAGGAATTCGCACGCTTGGGCATCGCCCCTGAGGACATCTCTCTCAAGGTCGGCATCTTTGGGGCTGAGCCTTGGGGTGAGGGCATGCGCGGCGAGATCGAGCGCAAGCTGGGGCTCGACGCGGTCGACATCTATGGCCTGTCCGAGGTCATGGGCCCAGGCGTGGCCTGCGAATGTATAGAGAGCAAGGATGGCCCGGTGATCTGGGAGGATCACTTTTACCCGGAGATCATCAACCCCCAGACCGGCGAACCGGTGGCCGATGGCCAGGAGGGTGAGCTGGTGTTTACCTCGCTGACCAAGCAGGCCTTGCCCATCATCCGCTACCGCACCCGCGACCTTACCCGGCTGCTGGCGCCCACCAGCCGCTCGTTTCGCCGCATGGGCCGCATCGTCGGCCGCTCCGACGATATGCTGATCGTGCGCGGCGTCAATGTGTTTCCGACCCAGATCGAGGAGCAGGTGCTGCGCGAGCCGCAGCTGTCGGGCAATTACCAGATCGTGCTCACCCGCGACGGCCACCTTGACAATGTTCAGGTGCGCTGTGAGCTGCAGCCGGCCATCAGCGGTCGCATCAGCGCCGATGAGCGCAGTGCGCTGGCACGTTCGGTGCAGCAGCGCATCAAGACCTTGGTGGGGGTGTCCACCGAGGTCCAGGTGATGGACTTTGGTGCCTTGCCCCGAACCCAGACGGGCAAGGCCCGGCGGGTCTGGGACGAGCGACCGGCGCAGGTTTGAGGGCCGGACATTTTCAGCAGAATCCAGGAGAACAGATCATGTATACCCAATCGATGAGCGTGCCTGATGAGGCCGGCAGCCGCACCGTGCAGCCGCTGGCCCTGAGCGAGCCGGCCGAGCGCATGGCCCGCTTTGACGCCTGCATAGACGCCGACGGTCGCATCGAGCCGCAAGACTGGATGCCCGAGGCCTACCGCAAGACCCTGGTGCGCCAGATCAGCCAGCATGCACACAGTGAGATTGTGGGCATGCTGCCCGAGGGCAACTGGATCAGCCGCGCGCCCAGCCTCAAGCGCAAGGCCATCTTGCTGGCCAAGGTGCAAGATGAAGGCGGCCACGGCCTGTACCTCTACAGCGCCGCCGAAACCCTGGGCACCAGCCGCGACCAGATGCTCGATGCCCTGCACAGCGGCCGGGCCAAGTACAGCTCCATCTTCAACTACCCGACGCTCAACTGGGCCGATGTGGGTGTGGTCGGCTGGCTGGTTGACGGCGCCGCCATCATGAACCAGGTGCCGCTGTGCCGCTGCAGCTACGGGCCCTATGCCCGTGCCATGGTGCGGGTGTGCAAGGAGGAGAGCTTTCACCAGCGCCAGGGCTATGAGGCCCTGCTGGTGATGATGCGTGGCAGCCAGGCTCAGCGCGAGATGGTGCAGGATGCGGTCAACCGCTGGTGGTGGAAATGCCTGGCCATGTTTGGCCCGCCCGACAGCGACAGCCCCAACAGCGGCCAGGGCATGCGCTGGGGCATTAAACGGGTCAGCAATGACGATCTGCGCCAGCAATTTGTCGACGCCACCGTGCCGCAGGCCAAGGTGCTGGGGGTCAGCTTGCCTGACCCCTTGCTCAAGTGGAACGAGGAACGTCAGCACCATGATTACGGCCCGATTGATTGGGACGAGTTCTGGAACACGGTCAATGGCAACGGGCCCTGTAACAAGGAGAGGCTGGCGACCCGGGTCAAGGCCCACCAGGACGGCGCCTGGGTGCGCGAGGCGGCCCTGGCCCATGCCCGCAAACAGGAACAGCGCCGCATGAAGGAGGCCGCATGAACTCACCCCAAACCGCGTCCGCTGCCGCGCTCAAGGAATGGCCCTTGTGGGAGGTTTTTGTGCGCAGCAAGCAAGGCCTGGAGCACAAGCACTGCGGCAGCTTGCACGCCGCCGATGCCGCGCAGGCGCTGGTGATGGCCCGCGATGTTTACACCCGCCGGCAGGAGGGGGTGAGCATCTGGGTGGTGCCGAGCAAGGCGATCACCGCCAGCCAGCCCGATGACAAGGCCGAGCTTTTTGATCCGGCGGCCGACAAGATCTATCGGCACCCGACCTTCTACGACATTCCTAACGAAGTGGGGCATATGTGATGGACGCCGCAGTAGTCCAGACCGTGCGGGCCCCCAGCGCCTACCTGCTGCACCTGGCCGACAACGCGCTGGTACTGGGTCAGCGCAACGCCCAGTGGTGCGGCCATGGCCCCATCCTTGAGGAAGACCTGGCGCAGGCCAACATCAGCCTCGATCTGATCGGCCAGGCCCGCCTGCTCTACGCGCTGGTGGCCAGCCGTGCTGGCGATGGCTCCACCGAAGACGACTATGCCTATTTTCGCGACGCCACCGCGTTTGGCAATTACACGCTGCTCGAGTTGCCGCAGTATGGGCCCTTGGTGGGTCATGCCCATGCCGACATGGACTATGCCATCACCATCACCCGCAACTTCCTCTACAGCGCATTGATGGCGCCGCTGTGGCAGCAGCTGGCCCAGTGCGCCGATGCCGATTTGGCGGCGATTGCGGCCAAGTCGCTCAAGGAGACGACCTACCACCTGCGCCACTCGCGCGACTGGCTGGTCAAGCTGGGTGACGGTACCGAAACCTCGCACGCACGCATGCAGGCCGCGCTCAATCACCTGTGGCCCTATACCCGCGAGTTTTGGACCGAGACCGCACTGGAGCAGCAATTGCAGGCGGCAGGTGTGAGTCTGAACTGGCACGATCTGGCTGAGGATTTTCAGGCGCTGGTGGACGAAGGTCTGGCGCAGTCCACCTTGCGCCTGCCGGTTCAAGAGCCTGGCTACACCAGCCAGGGCAAGCAGGGCATCCATTCCGAGCATCTGACTTACCTGCTCACCGATCTGCAAAGCGTGGCCCGCGCCCACCCGGGCGCGCAGTGGTAGCTCGTACCGATGAGGCTCGCTTGGCCATGAGTATTGCCGACATCCGGATGTCGCCGGCCGAAGCTGCATTGCACAGCAGCGCAGCAGGTGCAAGCGAGGGTGTCAGCGCAGGGGCAGGCGGCAGCGATGAGATGCGCGCGCGCATCTGGACGCTGCTCGAGCAAGTCAGTGACCCCGAGATTCCGGTCATCAGCCTGCTCGATCTGGGCGTGGTGCGCGAGCTGCGCTGGAGCGGCGCGACCTGGCAGGTCGTGATCACCCCGACCTACAGCGGCTGCCCCGCGATGACGCAGATGGCCGACGACATTGTGGCGGTTCTGGCCGGTGCCCACCTGCCCGTGGAGGTCCTCACCCAGCTCGCGCCAGCCTGGAGCACCGACTGGATCAGCCCGCAGGGCCGCCAAAAGCTGCATGCTTACGGCATTGCGCCGCCGGCGGCGCTGCCAGCGCAGCCTGCCGGTGCGAGGGTGCTGCGCTTCATGCCTCGGCAAGAGGCGGCGCCGGCGGTGGCCTGTCCGCGCTGCGGCTCGCAGGAGACGGTGGAAACCTCGCACTTTGGCTCGACCGCCTGCAAAGCCTTGTACCGCTGCCTGAGCTGCCGCGAGCCCTTTGACTATTTCAAGCCCTATTGACGGCGCCCGCTGGACGCTGCCCCGCCTGCCATGTCGACACCCCGCTTTCATGATCTGTTGGTCAAACGCGTCAGCCCAGAAGCGGGCGGCGCGGTGGCCATTGCCTTTCAAATTCCGCCCGAGCAGCGCGAGGCCTTTGCCTTCGAGCCCGGGCAGTTTTTGACCCTGCGCGCCCGCATCGACGGCCAGGATATCCGGCGCACCTACTCCATCAGCAGCCCGCGCAGCCTCTTGCGCACCGCCGGCGAACTTGAGGTGGGCATCCGGCCTGTGCCCGGTGGGGTGTTTTCCAACTGGGCCACGCGCCAGGTGCGCGCTGGCGATGTGATGGCGGTGATGCCGCCCGAAGGGCGCTTTACTGTGCGCCGGCCGCGCGCCATCCATCGGGTCGGCTTTGCCGCTGGCTCGGGCATCACCCCGGTGCTCTCGATCGCCGCCAGCACCCTGGAAGAGCAGCCCCAGAGCAAGTTCAGCCTGATCTACGGTAACCGCCGCATGGCCAGCGTGATGTTCAACGAAGCCCTGCAAGACCTTAAGGACCGCTACCCCGATCGCTTCACCATGATCCATGTGCTGTCGCGGCAGGCGCAGGAGGTCGATCTGCTGCAAGGGCGCATCGACGGGGACAAGGTCAAGGCGATCGTCGCAGCCCTGCTGCCGGCTGCCAGCATGGACGAGGTGTTTGTGTGCGGGCCGCAGGCCATGATCGAGGCCACCGAAGCGGCGCTCAAGCAAGTGGGTGTGCCCGAGAGCCGGATTCACAGCGAGCGCTTTACCACCAGTACCGAGCAGGCCCAGCGGGTGCAGGCAGCGCTTGACGCGGCCGGCCAGGCCGACAGCGGCGCGTCGGTGGTGGACTTCAAGGTGGTGCTCGACGGCAAGGCCCATGAGGTGCCGGTGCGCGCGGGTCAGTTGCTGCTCGATGCCGCGCTCGAGGCCGGGCTCGACCTGCCTTATTCCTGCAAGAGCGGGGTGTGCTGCACCTGCCGCTGCAAGGTGCTCGAGGGCGAGGTCAGCATGGATCGCAACTTCACCTTGCAGGCCGATGAGATGGCCAAAGGCTTTGTGCTGAGCTGCCAGGCGCGCGCGAGGACGCCGGCCGTGGTCTTCAGTTATGACGAGCGCTGAGGCGGCCCCGCTGCTCGCGCCGGCGCCGGCTTGTTCGCACACGGTCGCTGGCTCAGGCCAGGCGCAGCTGTGCGCAAGCTGCAGCCGTATTGAGCGCTTTAAGACGCAGAGCAGGGGGCAGGCCGGCTCCATCATCGTCTCCGTGTTCGGTGACGGCATACTGACGCGTGGCGGCTGCGTCTGGCTGGGCAGCTTGATCGAGCTGCTGGCACCGCTGGGCCTGTCCGAGCGGCTGGTGCGCACTGCGGTATTTCGTTTGGCGCAGGACGACTGGCTGGAGGCTGTGGTGCAGGGGCGGCGATCCGACTACCGGCTCACCCCGGCCGGGCGTCGCCGTTTTGTACAAGCTTCGGGTCAAATTTATGCCAGCGCATCACCGCCCTGGGATCAACGCTGGCGGCTGATCACCGTCACCGCTGCTTTGGAGCCTAGCGCGCGAGAGAGACTGCGCCGCGCCTTGTTCTGGCACGGTTTTGGCGAACTTGGCGGCGACTGCTTCGTCCATCCGAGTGCGGATCTGGCACTGGTGTTTGAATCGCTGCAGGCCGATGGCTTGGCGCCGCTGTTGGGTCGGCTGCTGCCCTTGGTGGCGGCCAATCCCCAGCTCAGTGAGTCGGGCAAGGACGCTGATTTGGTGCGCCGTGCCTGGAACCTGTTGGATCTCGATCAGGCCTATCGTGCCTTTGTGGACAGCTACGCGCCTGTCCTTGCGCAGTGGCAAAGCCATGCTGGCGCCATGGACGAGGCCAGCGCCTTCCTCATTCGCAGCCTGCTGATTCACGACTACCGGCGGCTCTTGCTGCGCGATCCGCAACTGCCCGGCGTGCTGCTGCCAGCGCAGTGGGCCGGGCATGAGGCGCGCCAGTTGTGCCGGCAACTGTACGGTCTGCTGCTGGCCCCTTCCGAGCGCCATCTGGACCAGCAACTGCGCCTGGCCGATGGCCAGACTCCCCTAGCCAGTGCTTTGGTGGGCGAGCGCTTTGGCCTGCATGATCCCTTGACGGGCAGTGTCTGATGCAGGTCTTGCTGTCCCCCGTTAACGGGCGTCATCGCCGGCCCTCAGACCATCCCATCGGGTATATTGCCTTGGCCGAGCGTGAGGCCCGCGGGTGGCCCAAGCTCAGTGAGAACCCTTGGTTGGCCGGATCGACTCTCATCTCTCTTGCACTCCAAAAAAAGTTCCTATGAATCCTTCGTCCCGTCTCCGGTGGCTCGCCAGAGCCTGCAGCATCATCGGCGGTCTGATCCTGACCGCCCTGATGCTCATGACCTGTTACAGCGTAGTAGGTCGCAATTTCTTTGAAAAAGCCTTGATCGGTGACTTCGAACTCACCGGTATCGCCTGTGGCATTGCGATGGCCTTTTTCATGCCCCTGTGCCAGCTTGAGCGCGGCAACATCATCGTGGACTTTTTCACCGCCAAGCGCAGTGCGCGCTTCAACCATGGCCTCGATCGCTTCGGTGATCTGCTGATGGCCGTGATTTTCATTCTGTTGTCCTGGCGCAGTGGCGTAGCCGCGCTCAGTGCCAAGGAGAACATGGGAGCTTCTATGTTGCTGGGATTTCCGGACTGGATTGTGCTGGCGGGTATGAGCATCCCCTTTGCGTTGGCGGCCGTGATTGCCATCGCGCAGACGCTGGCCCGGTTCGATCAAAGCAGCCAGGGGGTCGCATGACACCGGTTCAACTGGCTCTGTTGATTTTCGGCCTGATGCTGGTGCTGATGGTGGTGCGGGTGCCGATCGCGGGAGCGATGTTCATCGCTGGTACCGCAGGCTTCGTGTTGCAGTCCGGTTTTTCGCCCTTCATCAATTTCATCAACAACCTGGCTTTTGCACGGCTGGCCAATTACGACTTGTCGGTGATCCCCCTGTTCATCCTGATGGGGCACTTTGCCACCCAGGGCGGCATCAGCAAGGCGCTGTTCAAGTTCGCAGCGGCTGTGATGGGCCGATTCAAGGGCGGGCTGGCAATGAGTGCGGTGCTCGCCTGCGCGGCCTTCGGCGCGATTTGTGGCTCCTCGGTGGCCACCGCCGCCACCATCACCGGCGTGGCCCTGCCAGAAATGAAACGCCACGGCTATTCCGGTCGTCTGGCGACCGGCACGCTGGCTGCCGGCGGCACGCTGGGCATTTTGATTCCGCCCTCGGTGCCGCTGGTGATTTATGCCATCCTGACCGAGCAGAACATCGCCAAAATGTTCGCCGCCGCCATGCTGCCCGGCTTGATCGCGATGGTGGGTTACATGATCGCGATTGCCATCTATGTGCGCGTGGTGCCCGGCCAGGCCCCCGACAAGGAAGAGGTGGAGAAGCTCACGCTTGAATCTCTCATGGGTATCTTCCCGATTGCGGTCATTTTTATTGTCGTTTTTGGCGGCATCTATGCCGGCTTTTTCACACCGACCGAAGGTGCCGCTGTCGGCGCCGCATCAACCTTCATTGCGGCGCTGATCAAGGGCGAACTCACGCGCGCGAGCTTCATTGAGTGCTTTTATGCCACGGCCATGAGCTCGGCCATGATCTTCATGATTTTCATGGGCGCCGACGTCATGAATGCTGCGCTGGCGCGCACCCAGGTGCCCAATCAACTCGCTGAAATGGTGGTCGCTATGAACCTGGCGCCCTTGTTGGTGGTCGGCGGTATCTTGCTGCTTTATGTGGTGTTGGGCGCGGTGATGGACGAGTTGTCCATGCTGCTGCTGACGATTCCGATCTTTTTCCCCATCATCATGAAGCTTAACTTCGGGATGACGCCCGAGTACACCGCGATCTGGTTTGGCATCATGGTGCTGATGACGGTGGGCTTTGGCATGCTGGCGCCGCCGGTGGGCCTGAACGTTTATGTGGTCAATGGCATGGCCAAGGATGTCCCGCTCAGCGAGAGCTACAAGGGCATCACCCCGTTTCTGATCAGCGACACGGTGCGCACCCTGCTGTTGCTGTTCTTCCCGGGTATCAGTCTGTTTCTGGTGCAATACCTGACTTGAATGGCATCAGCTGTGCTGAACTGCCTTAGAAGCGGCTCATAAAAAAAGCGGGGCAAAGACCCCGCTTTTTGAAGACAGCGGCCCAGGCCGCCGATGCTCACTTGCTGTACTGCTGCACCAGCGACATGGCGTCATCGAGCATGGCTTTTCCATTGAAGCCGCGCTTGTTCATGTCGGCCACCCACTCGTCGTCGAGGTTGTCGGTGGCCTTCTTCCAACGCTGTACCTCTGCGGCTGGGATCTGGGTGATGGTGTAACCCGGGGTCTCGGCAAAAGCCTTGCGACCGGGCACGTCGTTACCCTCCTGGGTGCTGCCCAGGAAGGCGGAGAGCTCGCGGCCGGAGTTCTTGTCGATCACCGCTTTGAGGTCGGCCGGCAGGGAGTCATAACGGGCTTTGTTCATCGGCACCACAAAGAAGGTGGTGTAGAGGGCCGGCGAGCCTTTGGGCGTCTCGGAGGCGTATTTGGTCAGCTCATTGACTTTGAGGCCAGGCGCGACTTCGTAGGGGATCACTGCGCCATCGATCACGCCCTTGGACAGGGCCTCGGGCACTTGCGGCACCGGCATGCCCACTGGCGTGGCGCCCATATTGGCCAGCATCTTGGTGACGGTGGCCGTAGGGCCGCGCACTTTCATGCCGCGCAAGTCTTCGATTTTTGTGACCGGCTTGTTTTTGGTGAAGATCACGCCAGGGCCGTGTACGTGCACGGCCAGCAGCTTGACGTCCTTGTACTCGTCCATGGCGTGTTTTTGCACAAAATCCCAAGCTGCCCGGCTGGTGGCGCCGGCATTGGTCATCATGAAGGGCAGTTCGAAGACCTGGCTGCGCACAAAGCGGTTGGCGGTATAGCCAGCCACTGTCCACACCACATCGGCCACGCCGTCCTTGGCCTGGTCGAACAACTGCGGGGGCGAGCCGCCCAGTTGCATGGCTGGGTAGATCTGGCAGTTGAGCCGGTTATTGGAGTCCTTGGCGATGTTGTCACACCAGGTCTTGAGCATGGTGGTGTGTTGGATCGACTGCGGGCCCAGGAAGTGGTGGACCTTCAAGGTGACGGTCTGGGCCGAAGCCGCGCCAGCGATCAAGCCGGCGGCCAGGGCTGTGAGTTTGAACAGGGGTTTCATGGAGTTTTCCTCTCTGGAGTTTGAAGACGCTAGGTTACAGATGTGGCGACGATGAAGGACCTGGGTTAAACCCGATCTCACGGGGCGATCGGCCAGGCCAAGCTTGCTTCGGGGCGCTGGCTTTCATGGTTTGGCTGCCAGTGTGTTGCTGCGCGCCAGCGCCAGAGCCTGGCTGAGCACCTGGCGATCACCGATGTGGTTGGCCAGGATCAGCACCAGCTTGGCCAGCGCCATGTCGGCCTGTTCATCGCTGAGCCCGTGCTGACTGGCGATCAGTTCTTCATAAAAACTGTCAGGGTCGGCCATGTGAGGTTCGCGGATGAGGGCAGGGGTGTTCATGGTCGGGTTGCGGGTCAGTGCAAGGCCAGCGCGCGGCCGAGCGCGGCCTGCACCGCCTGGGCGTCGAAGCGGCGCCAGCGGGCAGCCACATGCTGGTCGGGGCGGATCAGGTAGACGGTGCCGGGCTGGCCATCATAGCGCTGAGCGAGCAGGCCCTGCGGGTCCAGCAGATCGCGTCCGAGTTCGAGCACCCGGGTCTGCACCCCCGCCACGCTCACTGGCTGGGCTCCCGCGCCGAAGCTGAGCAGGGTAAAGCCTGAGAGCTGCTCGAGCAGCCAGGCGGGCTGCCCCGCCACCTCGATGGGCGCATCGGTGCAGGGCGCACCTGGCGCGATTGCGCTGGTAAAGGTCTCGGCGTCGTTCGTGTTCAGGGGGGAGTTGGCATAGCGGGTCGGCGTAGACAGGCGGCCACTGTTGACCAGCGGTCTGGCAAAGGCTTCGCTGCGGGCCAATTCCAGTACTGCGTTGCGCAGGCGCAGCGAGGCGCGGCTTTTCGGGGTGATGAAGTCGGTCGAGCGGGTTGACTGGCGCAGGTTGTCGTCGGCGGCGGCCGAGCGCTCGTCGTGGTAGCTGTGCAGCAGCGCTTCAGGCGCCAGGCCCTGGGCCACCAGCGCCAGCTTCCAGGCCAGGTTGTCGGCGTCTTGTACGCCCGAATTGGCGCCGCGCGCGCCAAAAGGCGAGACCTGGTGCGCAGCATCGCCCACCAGCAGCACCCGTCCGTGCTGGAAGCGCTCGGCCCGGCGGCAGGCAAATTGATAGACCGACACCCATTCGAGCTCAAAGGGCACTTCGGGCCCGAGCATGGCCTGAATGCGCGGGATCACTTTGTCCGGGCGCTTTTCCTCTTCGGGGTCTGCCTCGCGGCCGAGCTGGAAGTCGATGCGCCAGACGCTGTCACACTGCTTGTGCAGAAGTACGCTCTGGTGGCGATGAAAGGGCGGGTCGAACCAGAACCAGCGCTCGGTCGGGAAGTCAGCCTTCATCACCACATCGGCGATCAGAAAGCGGTCTTCGAAAGCCTGCCCTGTGAAAGACAGTCCCAGCATGCGGCGGGTGTCGCTGTTGGCGCCGTCGGCGGCGATCAGCCACTTCGCCTGCATCCTGAACGGGCCGTCGGGGGTGCTGACCGTCAAGGTCACGCGGCTGTCGTCCTGCTCTAAATCGGTGACCCTGTGCTTCCAGCGCAGGTCGACCCCCGGGGCCTGTTGGCAGGCCTGCACGAGTTGTTCTTCCAGGTGGTATTGCTGCAGGTTGATCATGGCCGGCATCTTGTGCTGGGCCTGCGGCAGCAGGTCGAATTGGTAGGCCTGCTCATCGCGGAAAAACACCTTGCCCACCTGCCACTGTATGCCCTGCTGGGCCAACTTCTGGCCCAGGCCCAAGCGGTCCCAGATCTCCAGCGTGCGCTTGGCGTAGCAGACCGCGCGTGAGCCCACGCTGACGGTGTTGTTGTCATCGAGTACCACCACCTGCAGGCCGCGGGCGGCGCAGTCCAGGGCCAGGCTCAGACCGACCGGTCCGGCGCCGATGATGACCACCGGATGGCACAGCGTCTGAGCGCTGGCCTGCTCGGCGCTGCGGCGGTATTCAAAGCTGGGGTAGCGGTAGGTATTGAGCATGGCGCAACGCTGCGGGTCTTTTTAGCGCTCGGCTGGTGCCAATTCGCTGTGGTGCATCCAGGCCGCGTGCTGTGGCGCCCGGCGTGTTTGTGCCCATTCGTCGAGCATGGCCCACTTGACCTCGTCGAGCCGCTGATACATCTCGGGCGTGCCGATGTCGCAGGCCAGCTCCAGTCTGTGGCCGTTAGGGTCGAAAAAATAAATGCTCTTGAACAAAGTGTGGTCGGTCGGCCCGATCACCTCAATGCCTGCGGCCTGCAGTCGGTCTCGGGTCTGCTCCAGCTGCGCGAGGCTGCCCACCTTGAAGGCGATGTGCTGCACCCAGGCCGGGGTGTTGGGGTCACGCCCCATCTGCGGCGAATTCGGCAGCTCAAAAAAAGCCAGCACGTTGCCATGGCCTGCATCCAGGAAGACATGCATGTAAGGGTCGGGCGCCTTGGTCGAAGGGACCTGGTTTTCGGCGATCGCCAGCACGAACTTCATGTCCAGATGCTGCTCGTACCACTGCACGGTTTGCTTGGCGTCCTTGCAGCGGTAGGCCACATGGTGAATGCGTTCGATGTCCATGCCAGCTCCTAGTGCTTGGTCCCGCCTTCAGCCCTCGAGCGCCTGCCACATGGCCATGTCCCGCTCAGCCGTCCAGATGCGCGGGTCCGGGTAGGCGGTGGCTTCGTCGTAGGCGCGGGTCACGTCAAATGGCATGCAGTGCTTGAAGATGACCCAGTGGCCGTACTTGGGCTCCAAGGCGGCGAAGGTGCGCTCATAGACCTTGCGCAGGTCCTCGCCGCGTTCGGCACCGGCCCGAACCTGGCTGTACAGGTCGCTGATGAAGTTGCGGGTACCGGCCAGGCCGGCCTGCACCTGCTCGGGGGTCTGCAGCGTGGCGCCGCGCCCGGGCACCAGCTTGTGGGGCTCAAGCGCGGCGATGCGCTCCAGGGTCTGCGGCCAGTCGCGCAGATAGGCGTCACCCGCATAGGGGGTGGCATCGAACTCGACCAAGTCGCCGCTAAATAGGATTTGCTCGTCTGGCAGCCAAGCCACGGTATCGCCCTTGGTGTGGCCCCGGCCGAGTTGCAGCAACTCGACCTTGAGCGAGCCCAGCCACAGCGTCATCTTGCCGGTGAAGGTCAGGGTCGGCCAGGTCAGGCCCGGCGGCACACTCTCGACGTCGCGAAACAGGCGCGGAAAGCGGCCGATCTCGCTGGCCTTGTCGAATTCGCCGCGCTCGACGATCAAATCGTAGGTGTCTTCGCTGGCGATGATGTGCTCAGGCTGGTAGGCGCTGGCGCCAAGCACCCGCACCGCGTGGTAGTGGCTGAGCAGCACGTATTTGATCGGCTTGTCGCTGACCTGCCGTATGCGCCGGATGACGTCCTGCGCCATGGTTGGCGTGGCCTGGGTGTCGATCACCATGATCGCGTCGTCGCCGATGATCACCCCGGTATTGGGGTCACCCTCGGCGGTGTAGGCATAAGCATGGTCCGAGAGCTTGTCGAAACTGACCTTCTTTTCATCGAGGTCAGCGGCCGAGGCGAAGGTTTTTGTACTCATGGCGTTCCAAATTTGCTTTGGACAAATTCATTTGATCCTGTGATGTAATTTTCATCTTCAAGTTTGCTCAGGTCAAATCAATTTCATAAGGGTAAACCATAACATGGCATTCTTTGCACCCCTGAGAGATCACAATGCCCCGCATGTTGAACCCATCGGATGAGCAAGCCGGCACCGCGGGCGCGCGCACCTCGCGCGGCATCCAAAGTGTGGAGGTGGGTGGGCAATTGCTCAAGGCCCTGGTGCGCTCGGGCCGGCGCATGGCGCTCAAGGACTTGGCGCGCGAGGCCGGCATGACACCGGCCAAGGCCCACCCTTACCTGGTGAGCTTTGGCAAGCTTGGTCTGATCGAGCAGGACCCGGTCTCTGGCCATTACGGCCTGGGGCAGTTGGCGGTGCAGCTGGGGCTGATCAGCCTGCAGCAGGTCGATCCGGTGCGGCTGACCATCGCCGAGTTGCCGGCCCTGGCCCAGGCTCTGGGTGTGACGGTTTCGGCTGCCGTCTGGGGCGGTAGCGGCCCGATCATCGTGCGGGTGGAAGAGGGGCCGCGGGCGGTCAATGTGAGCATGCGCCACGGCATCCCTGCCTCGTTGCGCCATACCGGCACCGGCAAGGTATTTGCGGCCTATATGCCCTCCGAGGTGGTCCAGGCGGCGCTCGCCAGCCAGGGCGAGCCGCAGGCTTGGGAGGACCCCGCGTTTCACAAGGAACTGCTGCGCATTCGCGACCTCGGCCTGAGCCAAGTCAATGAGGAGTTGATGCCCGGTATCCGTGCCATGGCCGTGCCCGTGTTCGATGGCTTTGGGCGGCTGGCGCTGGCCATCGCCGCCATGGGCCCGAGCGCCCAGCTTGATTTGTCGCCCGAGGGCTGGCAGGCCGCTACTTTGCGCGAGCTGGGGCGGCGTGTCTCACTGCGGCTGGGGGCGCCAGAGCGGGCCGCCTGAGGGCGCGGCTTAGACTCGGCTGACAAGTATGTGGCTCAAACTCCTGCTGGTGGCCGCCTCGGTCCTGCTGTCATCGCTGGCCGCGCGGCGCTTTGGCCATGCGGTGGGGGGCACGCTCGGCGGCCTGCCCATGATTGCCGGGCCGATCGCCGGCTTCGTTTTGCTCGCAGCGCCGGTGCAGGAGGTCCAGGGCATTGCCTCGGCCACTTTGGTGTGTCTGCCCGCCACGGTGGCGCATCTGCTGACCTTCGCTTGGACCTCGGTGCGCGGGCCCTGGTGGCTCGGGCTGCTGCTCGCTAATGCGGCCTTCTTTTCAGCGGGGCTGGCTTTGCCCCTGCTGCAAATGCCGGCCTGGTCCTCGCCCCCGCTGGCCCTGCTGGCCCTCGTGCTGGGCCAGGCCCTGATGCCGCGCCTTCATGTGCGCCCCGCACCGGTGGCGATTTCGCCCTTGGAATTGGCTTGCCGTGTGCTGGCGGCCATGCTGGTGGCCTGGCTGATTGTGCGCAGCGCCGGGCTGGCACCGGCGGCCTGGATAGGCCTGCTGTTGGCCGTGCCCATCACCGGCAGTGTCTTGCCGGCTTTTACCCTGCCGCGTCACGGCGCGGCAGCCACCGCAGCCCTGATTCGCGGTTTTTTGCGCGGGCTGTTTGGCTTTGTGGCTTTTTTCTCGACGCTGGGGGCGATGCTGGAGCGGACCGGAGCGCTCACCGCATACGTGAGCGCCTGGGGCGCAGCGCTGCTGGTGGCCATAGGCTTGTACCTTTGGCAGGAACGCAGGGCGCGCCGGGCTTGAGCAGCTACGGCCAGGCGAGCCGGGTATTCGCCCTGATGCGCGGCGCGGGCTGGCCCCCTAGGATGGCGCATTCACTTTTTCAGAGTACGCCTCATGATCCTAAATCGCCGTTTTGCAGCCGTCTTCGCCATGGCCGCTTTTGCCGTTTTGTCCACCCCGGTGCATGCGCAAGCCTGGCCTGAGCGAGCGATACGCCTGGTGGTGCCGTTCCCACCGGGCGGCCTGATTGACAACATGGCGCGCCTGGTGGCGCCGCGCCTGGCGCAGGAGTTGGGGCAGCCTGTGGTCATCGACAACAAGCCAGGCGCGGGCGGCAACCTCGGGGCGGCCGAGGCAGCGCGTGCCGCGCCCGACGGCTACACCCTGCTGATGGCCTCGCCGCCGCTGACCATCAGCCCGGCCCTGTATGCCAAGCTGCCTTACAAGCCCGAGCAGATCGCACCACTGGCCCTGCTGGGCCGGGTGCCCAATGTGTTGATGGTCCATCCGGCATCGGGGATCAACACCGTGGCCGAGCTGACGGCCCAGGCCAAGGCCAAGCCGGGCCAGCTCAATTACGCATCGAACGGGCAGGGCACTTCGCTGCATCTGAGCGCAGAGCTTTACAAGAGCCAAGCTGCGGTGTTCGTCACCCACATCCCTTACCGGGGCGCCGCCGCCGGTCTGAGCGCGCTCATGGCCGGTGAGGTCCAGATGATGTTCGACAACCTGCCCTCGGCCCTGGGGCTGATCCAAAGCGGCAAGATCAAGGCGCTGGCCGTGACCACGCCACAGCGCAGTGCTACCTTACCTAATGTGCCCACCATGGAAGAGGCTGGCATGAAGGGCTATCAGGTGTTTGCCTGGTTTGGTCTGGCCTCACCCGCCGGCCTGAGCGCGCCGGTACAGCAAAAGTTGGAGCAGGCGCTCGAGCGGGTGGCCGCGCAGGCCGAGGTCAAGGCGGCGATGGCCAAGGCCGGTGCTGAACCGGCCTGGGCCAATGCCAAAGGCCTGGCTGCCTTCATGCAGGCCGATCTGGCGCAGTGGAAGCAGGTGGCCGCCTACGCCAAGATCAGCCTAGACTGAGCCTTTAGGGGCGCTGGCCTTACTGCACCTGCAAGCGGGCGCCGCGCTCGGCCTTGGCCTTGGGTAGCGTCAAGGTGAGCACGCCGTCTTCATACTTGGCGCTTGAGCGCTCTTCGTCGACATCGCAAGGCAGGCTCAGGGTGCGCGAGAGCGCGCCGTCATAGCGTTCGCTGTGCAGCAACTTGCCCGTTGCGCCTTCGGCATCTTTGGAGCCCAAAGTCGCGCTCAGGGTGACCACGCTGTCTTGCACATGCACATGGATGTCTTCCTTCTTTACGCCGGGCAGGTCGGCGTTGATCACGATGGCCGAGCCCTCGTCCTTGACGTCCAGGCGGATCGGGCCAGACCGTGCTTGACCCTGCAGCGGCCTGACGAGGTAGCCGCTGGAATAGTCTTTGAAAAAATCGTCGAAGAGGCTCGAGCGTGCCATCAGTGCGTTCATGTCTGACTCCTGGTTGGAGCGGCCGACTATCCGGCCGCATGGTCTGCACTTAGGTACGCTGCGGCCAGATTCAAGAGCCCGTGCAGGCGCGCACTCAAGAGCTTGCGAAGAGGTCGCCAGAGCGGCCGCGTGAATCTTGCTCTGCAGCTTCGGCCTGCGGCGCCGTGCTGACCAGATCTTCAGGCGGCTGGATTGCCAGGAATGCCGAGGATTGGGCCGCATCGGCCTGCAGCCAAGCCGGGTATTGCTCGGGCGGCAGCAACACGATCATGCGTTTTTCGTCGTCGGCTTTATGGAACTGGCGCATGAAGGGATGGGCATCGGCGTTGACGGTCAGCAGGGTAAAGCTGAACAGCTCCTGGCCTTTTGCGTCCTGCCAGCGCGACCACAGGCCAGCAGCGCCCAGGGGCTGGCCGCTAGCGCGGCCTATGCGGGTGGGCACCGCCTTGCCGCTGCGCCAGTCGGGCTCGAAGAAGCTCTCCATCGGAACAATGCAATGGCGCGCAGCCCGCCAAGCGTCGCGAAAGCTCGGTTTTTCGGTCACCGTCTCGCTGCGCGCGTTATACGTCTGGCGCGCGATCTTCGCGTCTTTGGCCCAGTGGGGAATCAGCCCAAAGCAACCCAGGCGCGTCTGCAAGCTTTCATCGCCACCTTGGACAATGAAGCTGCTGAGATAGCCCGGCCAGATGTCGCGCCGCAGCGCCTGTGGCGGCAGCTCGACGCCAAAGTACTGGCGCAGCCGCGCCGGCTGATGAACGGTCTCGTAGTGGGCGCACATGGCGGCACTATAGGCAATGGCAGTGTGTTGTTTGCTGATTGGCTTCAATGGCCGACTTCGATGCTGAGTTTATGGGGCGCCGCCTCGGCGCGATGCGGCCTTCGAGCAGCTTCAGTGCTTGAGTGAAGGCCCGATCGCTGCGAGGGCGCAGCTCCCACACCCATTCCAGAGCTGGGTGGGCTCATGTGGGAGCGCCGCCCTCGGCGCGATGCGGCCTTCGAGCAAGCTCAGTGCTTGAGTGAAGGCCCGATCGCTGCGAGGGCGCAGCTCCCACACCCATTCCAGAGCTGGGTGGGCTCATGTGGGAGTGCCGCCTCGGCGCGATGCGGCCTTCGAGCAGGCTCAGTGCTTGAGTGAAGGCCCGATCGCTGCGAGGGCGCAGCGCCCACACCCATTCCAGAGCTGGGTGGGCTCATGTGGGAGCGCCGCCTCGGCGCGATGCGGCCTGCAAGCAGGCGCTGCGCTTGAGTGAAGGCCCGATCGCTGCGAGGGCGCAGCGCCCACACCCATTCCAGAGCTGGGTGAGCTCATGTGGGAGTGCCGCCTCGGCGCGATGCGGCCTTCGAGCAGGTTCAGTGCTTGAGTGAAGGCCCGATCGCTGCGAGGGCGCAGCTCCCACACCCCCTCATTGCGACCCGTTGAAGCTTTGTGGGAGCGCCGCCTCGGCGCGAAGGTGCCTGTGAACAAGCCCGCTTCAGTCGGGCTTGATGTTGGCTGCCTTGACCACCCCAAGCCAGTTGTCCAGGTCTTCTTTGAGCAGGGCCTCGAAGCTGCGCGGCGTGCTCTTGCCGTCCATTTCGTTGGCATAAGGCGCGAGCTTGGCCAGGATGTCCTTGTCGGCCAGCACCTGATTGACCGCAGCGGCGATTTTTTCGGTGATCTCTGCGGGCGTGCCCTTGGGGGCGAGCAGGCCGTTCCAGTAGCGGGCGCCGAAATCCTTGTAGCCCAACTCTTCCATGGTGGGGATGTTGGGCGCAGCGGCCAGGCGGTTGCGGCTGGTCACCGCCAGGGCGGTGATACGGCCGTCGCGCACCATGGGCAGAGCGGTCGAAGAGACCGCAAAGTGGTAGTCGACCCGGCCGGCAATTTGCTCGTTCATGGCCTGCGGCGAGCCTTTGAAGGGCACAGAGGTGGCCTGCATGCCGGTGCGCACCCGAAACAATTCGGCGGTGAAGTGCGATGGTGAGCCATTGCCCGAGTTGGCAAAAAACACATTGCCGTTGCGGGCCTTGCTCAGGGCCAGCAGGTCTTGCGGGGTTTTCAGGCCCAGGGGCGGGTAGCTGACCAGCACCATCGGCGACCAGGCCAGGTTAAGCACCGGGGTGAAAGAGTCGGGCACCTTGAAGTTCTGCTTGACGCCCATGGCGGTGACCATATTGAGCGCGGCCGAGGTGAACAGCAGGGTGTAGCCGTCTGGCGCAGCGCCGGCGACGATGTCGGCGCCGATGGCACCGGTGGCGCCGGCCTTGTTTTCGATGATCAGCGGCTGCTTGAGGATCTCGCGCATGGGCTCGCTGATGATGCGCACCATCACATCGATCAGGCTGCCCGGTGGCCAGGCCACCACGATGCGTATGGGCTTGTTGGGGTAGCTGCTGGGCTGTGTCAGTCCAGTACTTGGCAGGCTGGCTGCGGCAGCAGCGCAGATAAGCAGGCGGCGTTTCATCATGGTGTCTCCTAAGTAGGTGTCTGGTGTCAGCGCGCAGTGGCAGCGGCTTCTTGCATGGATTGCACCGCCTTTTGTAGCGCCTCGATCAGGTAGGCGCCGTCATTGCCGCCCATCAGCAGGCGTGCCCCGGCGGCCACCATGTCGGCCATGGGGGGACCGCCGGCCCCGCCGGCCACGAAATGCTTGCCGCAGCGCTGTGCAGCGGCAGCGGCGCTCAGATAGGCCTGGCAGATGCTTTCATGGCGGACCTGCCCGGGCAAGCCCAATTCAAGGCTCAGGTCCATCGGCCCCATCATCAGCGCATCGACGCCTTCGGTGGCTGCAATTTCTTCGGCTCGGGCCACGCCTTGCGCGGTCTCGATCATGGCGATCATGAACACCTCGCTGTTGCGCTGGGGCACCGCCTCGGCGGCGGGCTGGCGCCGGTAGGCCGAGGCCGGGCCTATGGCCGCCATCGAGCGGCGACCGAGCGGCGGGTATTTGGCCAGCTCCAGCGCGGCTTGGATGTCCTGCCGGCTGCTGACGTGCGGGATGATCAGACCGGTGGCGCCGCAGTCAAGGATAGGGCCGACCGTGCCCACCTCGGCCGAATGCACGCGCACCAGGGCGGTCATATTGCAGGCCTGGGCCATCTGGCACAGGTCGGCAATTTCACGCAGGGAGAACACGCCGTGCTCGGCGTCGATGTAAAAGCCATCAAAGCCTGCCTCGCGCAGGATGAAGACCGCATCGACGCTGCGCAACTGGCGCAGCGACATCAGCTTGACGCAGCCGCCGGTGGCCAACTTGCTGCGCAAGGGATGGGTGGATGGGCTGCTCATACGGCGCTTTCAGGTGGTGCCCGGCTTGGGCGGTGGGTAGCCGCGCGAGGTGAAGCCCGCGTCCACAGTCACGACGGTGCCCGACATGCCCGAGGCGCGGGGCGAGCACAGGAAGGCGGCCACATCGGCCACCTCTTGCGGATCGATCAGCTTGCCGCGCGGGAAGTCCTTGGCCATCTCCGGCCAGCGGTTTTCGTCGCCGAGCAAGGTGGCCGCGCGTTGGCGCATGGTGCGCTTGGCTTTTTCGGTTTCCACCCAGCCCGGGCTCAGGCCCAGCACGCGCACACCCAGGTCAAGGCTGACCCCGCCTATGGTGCGGGTCAGGGCCACCAAAGCTGCATTGCCCATGGAGCCGGCTGCGTAGCCATAGTCGAGCCGCTCGGCGCCGATACCGATGATGTTCAGGATCACCCCGGCCTGGCGCTTGACCATGTGCGCATACAGCGCTCGGGTGAGGTTGAGGTAGCCAAAGACCTTGAGCTCCCAACTCTGGCGCCAGCGCTCGTCGTCGAGTTCGAGCACGCTGCCGCGTGGGATCGCACCGGCGTTGTTGACCAGGATGTCGACCTGCGAACAGGTCGCAGCCAGACTCTTAATGCCCTGGTCCGTTGACAGGTCGGCCGGATGGGTGTGTACCTGTACGCCATGGGCGCTGCTCAGTCGTTCGGCCAGGGCTTGCAAGGCTTGCGGGTTGCGGGCTGCCAGATGCAGATGGCAACCTTCGGCGGCCAGCGCCTGGGCAATGGCCATGCCTATGCCCTGTGAGGCGCCGGTGACCAGGGCGTGTTTTCCTTGAAGCTGCAGGTCCATGGCTTTATCCGAAGGCGGGGCGAAGTTCGATCAACTCGGTGGCGCTGTTGCTGTCTTGCAGCAAGGCATAGAGCAGGGCGTCGGCCACCTCCTGGGCGCGCAGCGGTGCGAATTTGCGCGCCGCCAGTGACTTCACCACATCGGGGTGGGTGCTGCTTTGACGGATGTCGGTATCGACCATGCCCGGCGCGATCTCGCTGACCTTGATGCGGTGGCTCTTGAGTTCGAGCCGGAAGCCCTTGGCAAAAGCCGACAGCGCATGCTTGGTGGCAGCGTAGACCACGCCGTGCTGGGCAACGCTGCGCGCAGCGCCCGAGGTGATGAACACCAGGTGGCCTGAGCCGCGCTTGACCATGTGCGCAGCGATGGCGCGGGTCAGGTCAAAAGCGGCGACCACATTGGTGGCAAACATCTGCGCGCATTGCTCGGTGGTGATCTCCAGCACCGGCGCATAGGTCAGCACGCCGGCGTTGTTGACCAGCACTTGCACGTGCGAGGCTTCCTCGCTCAGCCGCTGTACGAAGCCCGTGTCGGTCAGGTCGCCGGCCAGGGTCAGCACCTTCGTGCCGCCAGATCGGCACTGCGCCGCCACCGCTTCGAGCGCCTCGGCATTGCGACCTGTGAGCACCAAGTCTATGCCTTGCGCCGCCAGCGTCAAAGCGCAGGCTTTGCCGATGCCGGCGCTGGCGCCGGTGATCAGCGCGGTCTGACCGCGCAGGCCAGCCGAGTGGGTCGCGTTCATGCCTTGGGATGACCGCCGGGCGGCTCGTTGAGCATGACCGTGTCGTACTTGGCCGGAATGATGATTTCCAGCAACTCCAGGTCATCGGAAAAGCCCATCACCGTATGCTTCAGGCGCGGCGGTTGCAGCCAGCAACTGCCTTCCTTCATCAAAATCTCGCCATGGCCTTCGAACTCGCTGCGCATCCAGCCTTTGAGAACGTAGATCATCTGATAGTGGACATTGTGGAAATGCCGGTGCGAGATCTCCTCGGCATTGAAGGGGCGGGCGCGGCGGTTGACATGGGCGTCGACCATGCCGCCGGTGGCCGCGATCATGCCCAGATCACGCGAGAGCGACCAGGGCCTAAAGCCCGGCGTCTTGAAGGAGTCTTCGTTCAGGTGGCTGACATGAAAGCTCTGCGGCGGCCAGTCCGGGTAGTCGCTCGGCTTTTTGTCAGCCGGGTAGTCACGCTCGTTGAATACCTCCAGATTGACCTGCTGATTCACGGATCCCTTCCTGTTCAGGCCCTCGCTCGGCGAGCGAGGCGTCTTTTTTAGTGTCCTAAGTTATTCTAGGCACCGTCTTGAACGAACGTCAATGCGTAGAGACGCAGGGATAGCTCGTGCACAATTTGGCGAGTCTTACGCATCTGAGCACAGGGAGTCTTTCATGAGCACATCGACCCAGCCTACCGAGGAACAACAGCGCAAGGTGCGCATGGCCGCGCGCGCTGGCCCGCGCCGGATTGGTCACCGCCTTTGGTCATTGCAGCCTGCGGCTGAACGAGCGCGAGTTTCTGGTGTGCAAGGGCAAGGCCATGGCCCTGATCGGCCCCGATGATGTGGGCTCGGTGGTGGCGGTCGATCAGCCGCTGCCCGCTGGTGTGCTGGGCGAGGTGCGCATGCATCAGGCGATTTATCGCGCCCGGCCGGATGTGCAGGGCATCAGCCGCTTCATGTCGCCGCAGGTGATGGCCTTGTCGGCCATGGGCTTGGGCCCGGCGGCGCGCCACGGCCTGTCGGCCTTCTTCTATCCCCGGGCGCCCTATTGGCCCGATACCGAGCTGATCCGCCAGGACGAGCTGGCCACCAAGGTGGCGGCTACCTTGGGCGCGGCGCCGGCGGTGGTGGTCAGTGTCAATGGTGCGGTAACGGCGGGCGACTCTATCGAGCAGTCGGTGGCGCTGGCTTGGTTCCTGGAGGATGCGGCCCGGGTGGAGTTGGCGGTGCTGGCCGCTGGGCGGGCCGATGAGACGGTGTTCAAGAGCGCGCAGCAGGCGGCGTCGCGGGCCACCTGGTCGGGCGGCATCTTGGAGCGGGCCTGGGACTATCTGACCGACGGCGACCC
>Ga0164293_10000227_pt1 | contig 41833 bp, 35 predicted proteins | sample GEODES118metaG_FD_111487 | JGI IMG/M metagenome (GOLD analysis project Ga0164293, IMG submission 111487) | Eutrophic lake water microbial communities from Lake Mendota, Wisconsin, USA - GEODES118 metaG | ecosystem: Environmental > Aquatic > Freshwater > Lake | place: USA: Lake Mendota...
CGGCTCATGATGATGACGAGCGCGATGATGGTGACCAGATAGGGCAGGGCCGCCATGGCCTGTGACGGTATCTTCACGCCGGCGCCCTGGGCATGCAGTTGCAGGATGGTGATGCCGCCAAAGAGGTAGGCACCCGCCATCGCCCGCCACGGAAGCCATGAGGCAAAGACCACGATGGCAAGCGCGATCCAGCCCCGGCCCGCCGTCATCCCCGGCGACCAGAAGGGGGTATAGACGAGGCTGAGATAGGCCCCGGCGAGGCCGGCGCAGGCCCCGCCGAACAGGATGGCGAGCAGCCTGATCTTCAGGACGGGATAGCCGAGCGCATGGGCTGACGCATGGCTTTCGCCGCAGGCGCGCAGGATCAGGCCGGGTTTGGTGCGGCCCAGGAACCACCACACGCCGATGACCAGCGCGAACGAGGCGTAGACGAACGGGTCCTGACCGAACAGCGCCTTGCCGATGACCGGCAGATCGCTGAGCACCGGCAGATCGAGCCGGGCCATGGTGTCGCGGCGTGCGCCCACGAACGGTGCCCCGATCACCCCTGACAGGCCGAGCCCGAAGATGCTGAGCGCGAGGCCGGATGCGACCTGATTGGCCGCAAGCCCGAGCGTGAGGGCGGCAAAGATCAGCGCCATGCCCATGCCCGCCGCGATCGCCGCGAGCACGCCGACGTAGGAATTGCCCGATACGATGGCCGCAGCGAAGCCGCAGGCCGCGCCCATGATCATCATGCCTTCCGTGCCAAGGTTGAGCACGCCGGAGCGCTCGACGACGAGCTGGCCGATGGCCGCAATCAGCAGCGGCGTCGAGGCGGTGATGATCGTCAGGAGGATGGCTTCGAACATCGTCATGCCGATTGCTCCTGTGGAGCGGTGCGCACCAGCCGGACGCGGTAGATCAGGAAGGCATCGCAGGCCAGCACGAAGAACAGCAGCAGTCCCTGGAAGACCCGTGTCACATCCAGCGGCAGGCGCAGGGCGATCTGGGCGTTCTCGCCGCCGATGAAGGTGATGGCGAGGAAGACGCCGGCGATCAGGCAGCCGATCGGGTTCAGCCGTCCGAGGAAGGCGACGATGATTGCCGTGAAGCCGTAGCCCGGCGAGATCGTGGGCTGGAGCTGCCCCATGGTGCCGCCCACCTCGATGATGCCGGCCAGTCCCGCGAGCGCGCCGGAGATGGCGAAGACGGTCCAGGTCAGGCGGCTTTGCGAGAAACCGGCAAAGCGCGCCGCGCGCGGTGCCTCGCCGACAAGCCTGATCTCGAACCCTTTCAGCATGCGCGACAGCAGGAAGGCTGCCAGCATGACGACGACAAGCGCGATCAGCGTGCCGATGTTGATGCGGCCATCGCTGGTCAGCCGGATGGTCTGCGCCTCGGCCTCGAACATCACCGATTGCGGGAAGTTGAAGCCCTTCGGATCGCGCCACGGGCCGCGCACCAGCCAGTCCAGCAGGAGCTCGGCGACATAGACCAGCATCAGGCTGGTCAGGATCTCATTGACGGACAGCTTGGTCTTGAGGATGGCCGGTATCATGGCAAGCGCCGCGCCGCCGATCATGCCGGCCAGCATCATGGCGGGAAACACCCAAGGGCCATTGGCCACGCCATGGGTGGCGATGGCGATCGCTCCGCCGAAGATGGCGCCCATGACAAACTGGCCCTCGGCGCCGATGTTCCAGTTGTTCGAGAGGTAGCACAAAGACAGGCCGACCGAGATCAGCACCAGCGGTGTCGCTTTCACCGCAAGTTCCTGCAAGGCCCAGGTGTCGGAGATCGGCGACAGGAAGTAGATCGCCAGCGCCTTGGCCGGGTCGAGCCCCATGGCTGCGAACAGCACCGCGCCGGAGGCAATGGTCAGCGCTACCGCGATCAGCGGGGAGAGCAGGCCCATCCAGCGCGAGCTGTTCTCGCGTTTGCTGAGGACGAGGCGCATCAGGCAGCATCCCGCCCGCGGGCTTCAGCGGGGCCAAATCCGGATCCGCCCATCAGAAGCCCGACAGCCTCGCGGGCCAACCCGGCCATTGGTTGAGCTGGCGAAAGCCGGCCATGGAAGATCACAGCCATACGGTCGGCGATCTCGAACAACTCGTCGAGATCCTGGCTGATGACCAGAACCGCTGCGCCGCTGCGCGCCAGATCGACCAGCGCCTGCCGGATCAGGGCAGCGGCGCCGGCATCGACGCCCCAGGTCGGCTGCGAGACGATCAGCAGGCGTGGGTTGCGAAGGATGTCGCGGCCGACGACGAATTTCTGGAGGTTGCCACCGGACAGGGCGCTGGCCGCCGGGTCGCGCGGGCCCTTGCGCACATCGAAGGCAGCGACCACACGGTCGACCCAGCCCAGCGTGCCGGGCTTGTCGACGAGGCCGGAACGCACGAAGCCGTTGGTGGCATGGCCGGCCAGCAGCGCATTGTCCGAGAGGCTGAGGCGCGGGGCCGCCGCGTGACCCAGCCGCTCTTCAGGTACGAAGGCCGCGCCCAGCTTGCGGCGGGTGTTGATGCCATCGCGTCCGACTGGCTGGCCGGCGAGGATGATCACCTCGGGACGTGCCGCCGTGATCTCGCCGGACAGCGCCGCGAACAACTCGTCCTGCCCATTTCCGGCGACGCCGGCGATCCCGGTGATCTCGCCAGGCCTGACCTCAAGGTCGATGCCGCTGAGGTGGGTGCCATGCGGATCGGGCGAGCGCAGGGACAGGTCCTGCACACGCAGAAAGGGTGCCTGATCGGACAGCACAGGTTCGTGCCGTGTCGGCGTGACCTTGCTGCCGACCATCATCTGGGCGAGCGAGGCCGCGCTCTCCTGCCTTGGATCGCAGGTGGCGACAACCTTGCCGTGGCGCAGGATGGTGGCGCGGTCACAGATGCGCCTGACCTCTTCGAGCTTGTGGGAGATGTAGAGGATGGCGCAGCCCTCGGCCTTGACGCGCGCCAGCGTGGCGAACAGGCCCTCGGTTTCCTGGGGGGTGAGCACCGATGTCGGCTCGTCGAGGATGAGCAGGCGCGGGTGCTGCATCAGGCAGCGGACGATCTCGATGCGCTGGCGTTCGCCGACCGACAGCCGCCAGACCTCGCGGCGCGGATCAAGCGGCAAGCCGTAGGCCTCCGAGACGGCCACCAGCCGGTCGGCCACGGCCGAAACCGGTTCGGTCCCGTCGAGCGCTAGCGCCACATTCTCGGCGACGGTCAGCGCCTCGAACAGCGAGAAGTGCTGGAACACCATGCCAACACCGAGGCGGCGGGCCTCTGCCGGGCTTTTCAGGCTGATCGTGCGACCGTCCCACGCCAGGGATCCCGCATCCGGCTGAAGGAGCCCATAGAGGATCTTGACCAGTGTCGACTTGCCCGCGCCATTCTCGCCGAGCAAGGCGTGGACCTCGCCCGGCCCGATCGCCAGATCGACAGAATCATTGGCGACGAGGGCCCCGAAGCGCTTGACGATGCCGCTGGCCAGCATCAGGGGGGTGGCAGTGGTCATGCGGCCGGCGTGCTCTTTGGTCGGTTGCGCTGGTAGGGCTCGGGGTCGGGCGTCAATGAGGCCGGGCTGGCCGGCGCCGTGAAGGGGCGTGGCCTGCCCGGCCGTGGGAGAGCACGACCCGTGCCATCCCCGCCGGCCACAGCTGCGACGGCGTCGCCGGAGTCACAGGCGCCATCGCGCGGGCAGGAGACCTTACAGGCCGACCTTCGCTTCGCTGACGACCTTGCCCCAGCGCGCGATCTCGGACTTGAGGAAGCCGGCGAACTCGGCCCCCATCAGCGTCGGGATGTCGGAGCCATTGCGCGCCCAGGCGTCCTTGATCGGCTGAGAGGCTAGGGCGGTGCGCAGCTCCCGGCCCATCCGCTCGACCACTTCGGGCGGCGTGCCTTTCGGGGCCCAGAGCGCATACCATGTCGCGACCTCGAAGCCTGGCAGTCCGGCCTCGGCAGTGGTCGGCACATCGGGGATGGCGGGCGAACGTTTCGGAGCGGCAACAGCAAGACCGCGCAGGGCGCCGCCCTGGATCTGGCCAGCCGAGGAGCCGAGGCCGTCGAACATCACGTCGATCTGTCCGGCCACCAGGTCGGCCAGCGCCGGGCCGGCGCCGCGATAAGGCACATGGACGATATTGGTGCCGGTCTGGAGCTTGAACAACTCACCGGTCAGGTGATGGGTCGTCCCGTTGCCGGCTGAACCATAGTTCAGCTTGCCGGGATTGGCCTTGAGGTGTGCAATGAACTCGCCCAGGGTCTTCGCCGCCACCTTGGTCGGATGCACGACGATGACCTGCGGGGGGGATGCCACCAGGCCGATCGGAACCAGATCTGTTTCGATGTTGTAGTCGAGCCTTGGATAGAGGGCCGGCGCGATGGCGTGGTGGGCTGCTCCGACGAAGAAGGTGTAGCCATCAGGGGCAGCCTTTGCGGCGGCCGATGCGCCAGTGGTGCCGCCTGCGCCGGCGCGGTTGTCGATGATGATGCGCTGACCCAGCTGCGCTTCGAGTTGAACCGCGAGGGGGCGCGCAAACGCGTCCGTGCCTCCGCCGGCGGCAAAGGGGACGATGAAGGTGATCGGCTTGTTCGGCCATGACTGGGCCGTGGCTTGCGATGGGGCAAGGATCGCGCCGAAAGCGGCTGCGGAGCCGGCTGCAACAAGCAGCGCCAGCGTGCGTCGGGACATCATGTTTCCTCTCCGATGGTCCGCCCGGACTGTTGCCGGGCTTATAGGGACATCAGGCGCATTGTGCCGAGGTTTTGCAAGCGATTTTGCGGAGGGGCGAACGTGATCGGGGTGCACTTTGCAACAATGTCGCTTTGCCGGTTGTTTTTTTTGCGACAAGCGGGTTTGACTGCCCGAGATGAACCCGGACCGGGACCACATACCGAACGAGACTATCCATGGCCAACCACCTGTTCGACCTTGTCCGCGCCCGCATGCCGGCTGCGCAGAGCCCGTTCATCGTCCATCCCGATGGCAAGGCCCTGAGCTATGGCGATCTTGAAGCCGTGTCGGCGCGCCTCGCCGGCGTTCTGGTAGCGGCTGGCGTCTTGCCGGGCGACAGGGTGGCCGTGCAGGTCGAGAAGAGCGCCAATGCGCTGATGCTGTATCTGGCCTGCGTGCGGGCCGGGGCCGTTTTCCTGCCTCTGAACGCTGCCTACACGCTGGCGGAACTGGAGTATTTCATCGGCGATGCCGAGCCTGCGCTGATCGTCTGCGATCCGTCGCGGCAGGCCGGGATCGTGGCCATCGCCCGCGGCGCGGCGGTGGAGACGCTCGATGCCGGCGGCGAGGGCAGCCTGATGCAGAAGGCTCAGGGCATGCCGGACCTGTTTGCCGATGCGGCGCGCGGACCCGATGATCTGGCCGCGATCCTTTACACGTCCGGCACCACGGGACGCTCCAAGGGAGCGATGCTCAGCCACGACAATCTGGCCTCGAATGCGCTGACGCTGGTGGATTTCTGGCGCTTCAGCCGCTCCGACGTGCTGTTGCATGCGCTCCCGATCTTCCACACCCATGGCCTGTTCGTCGGCACCAATGTCGTGCTGCTGGCGGGAGCCTCGATGTTGTTCCTGCCGAAGTTCGATGCCGACGAGGTCATGCGCCTGCTGCCGCGCGCCACGACGATGATGGGCGTGCCGACCTTCTATGTGAGGTTGCTCGACCATGCCGGCCTGACGCGGGAGGCGACCGCCCACATGCGGCTGTTCGTGTCGGGTTCCGCACCGCTTCTGGCTGACACGCACCGTGACTGGAGCCAGCGAACCGGCCACGCCATCCTCGAGCGGTATGGCATGACCGAAACCAACATGAACACCTCCAATCCTTATGATGGCGACAGGGTGGCGGGCACTGTCGGCCCTCCGCTGCCGGGCATCGCCGCCCGCATCACCGAACCGGACACGGGGGCCGTGTTGCCTGCCGGCGAAATCGGCATGATCGAGGTCAAGGGCCCGAACGTGTTCAAGGGCTATTGGCGCAACCCGGAAAAGACGGCGTCGGAGTTCAGGGTCGATGGCTTCTTCATCACCGGCGATCTCGGCAAGGTCGATGCGAAGGGCTACGTGCACATCGTCGGACGCGGCAAGGACCTGATCATCACAGGCGGCTACAACGTCTATCCCAAGGAAGTCGAGAGCGAGATCGACGCCTTGCCGGGCGTGGTCGAGAGTGCCGTGATCGGGCTTGCCCATAAGGATTTCGGCGAGGCCGTGACAGCGGTCGTGGTGCGCGCCAAGGGGGCGGACCTCGATGACCGGGCCGTGATGGCAGCGCTGGAGGGGCGGCTGGCCCGCTTCAAGCAGCCCAAGCGCGTGTTCATCGTGGATGAACTGCCGCGCAACACCATGGGCAAGGTCCAGAAGAACGTGCTGCGCGAGATATATGCCGGGGTTTTCGTGTAGGCGGTGTTCGTCATTGCTTCGCTGCGCTCGCAATGACCGCAACCCACTCGCCATGCGCCGCAATTCGTGGTCCATTCGTGTGAATCTGACTGAGCCCGGACGCCCATGACTGACCTTGCCGCCCGCGTCTACAACCACACCTGGAAGATCGATCCGATCGTCCGGTCGCTGCTCGACACGGATTTCTACAAGATCCTGATGGCGCAGACGATCTTCCGGCGTCAGCGCAGCACGACGGCGCGGTTCTCGCTGATCAACCGCACGACACGGATCAGGCTGGCCGAGATCATCGATGTCGGCGAGCTGAGGGAGCAACTCGATCACGTGCGCTCGCTCAGGCTGTCGCGTGGGGAAAGCACATGGCTGCGCGGCAACATGTTCTATGGCCGCCGGCAGATGTTCTCGCCCGATTTCATGGAATGGTATGAGGCGCTGCGCCTGCCCGAATACCAACTGGAGATGCGCGACGGGCAGTATGAGCTGACCTTCGACGGACCCTGGGTCGAGACCACAATGTGGGAGATCCCGGCCCTTGCGATCATCAACGAACTGCGTTCGCGCGCCGTGCTGCGGGGCTTGGGGCGGTTCGAGCTGCAGGTGCTCTATGCGCGCGGCATGACCCGGGTCTGGGAGAAGATCACCCGCCTGCAGAAGCTCGACGACCTGCGCATCGCCGACTTCGGCACGCGGCGGCGGCATGGCTTCCTGTGGCAGGACTGGTGTGTGCAGGCCATGATCGAGGGCCTCGGCAAGAACTTCCTCGGCACGTCCAACTGCCTGATCGCCATGCGCCGCGAGGTCGAGGCCATCGGCACGAACGCGCATGAATTGCCAATGGTCTATTCGGCACTGGCCGACAGCGATGCCGAACTTGCCAATGCGCCCTATCAGGTGCTGGCCGACTGGCAGCAGGATTATGAAGGCAACCTGCGCATCATCCTGCCGGACACCTACGGCACGAGCGGCTTCCTGGCGCGCGCCCCGCGCTGGATGGATGCCTGGACCGGCATCCGCATCGATTCCAAGGATCCGATCACCGGGGGCGACGAGGCCATCGCCTGGTGGCAGAGCCGGGGTGTCGATCCGATGACGCGACAGATCATCTTCTCGGACGGGCTGGATGTGGATGCGATCGAGGCAATCCATGCGCATTTTAAGGGCCGGGTGCGCTTCGGCTTCGGTTGGGGCACGTTGCTGACCAACGATTTCCGTAGTCTTGCACCGGATCGGGCGCTCGATCCGATCTCGGTCGTGTGCAAGGTCGTCTCGGCCAACGGGAGGCCCGCCGTGAAGATTTCCGACAATCCCACCAAGGCAACAGGCCCGAACACGGAGATCTCGCGCTACATGCGTGTCTTTGATGTCGAGGCACAGCCGGTCCGCGACGTGGTCGTCTGAACCGCGCCCGGCGAGGCGTGGCGGTCCCGAGGCTTGATCCAGGTCATGCTTGCTGACCCATCATTCGTCCACTAAGCAGCGGTCATCGCGCTGGAGTTCCGGAATGGCCGCTTTCTTCGAAGAGACCGTCACTCATGTCCATCATTGGACAGACCGGCTGTTCTCGTTCCGCACCACGCGCGATCCGGCCTTCCGCTTCGAAAACGGGCAGTTCGCCATGATCGGCCTCATGGTTGATGGCCGGCCGCTGCTGCGCGCCTATTCGATGGCGAGCCCGAATCATGATGACGGCCTCGAGTTCTTCTCGATCAAGGTGCCGGACGGGCCGCTGACCTCACGGCTGCAAGGCATCAAACCTGGCGACACGATCCTGATCGGGCGCAAGCCCACCGGTACGCTGGTGCAGGACAGCCTGCTGCCGGGCCGCAACCTCTATCTGGTGTCGACCGGCACCGGCTTTGCGCCTTTTGCCAGCATCATCCGGGATTTCACGGTCTATGAGCGCTACGACAAGGTCGTGGCCATCCATGGCTGCCGCATCGTGGCGGAGACCGCCTACAGCCGCCACATCGTCGACGGGCTCCATGCCGACGAGTACATGGCGGAGGTCATGGACGGCAAGCTGGTCTACTATCCGACCGTGACGCGCGAGGCGTTCGAATATGTCGGGCGCGTCACCACCGGCCTGCGCGATGGCTCGATCCCGGCCAAGGCGGGCCTTGCGCCGCTCGATCCCGCGCTGGACCGGGTGATGATCTGCGGTTCGGAGGCGATGCTGAAGGACACCGTGGCGCTGATGAAGGATCTGGGCTTCGAGGAAGGCTCATCATCAAGGGCGGGCCACTACGTCATTGAAAAGGCCTTCGTCGAGAAGTGATCTGTGGATTTCGAAGTGATCTGTGGATTCTTGCGCCGGCCTTGCCCGCGCTTTGTGCTTGCAGCCATCGCTTGCCCCGGTATCATCGCCTGATCAGCCCTGCCGTGGCTTTTTGGGAGAATGGTCCGATGGTGATGAATACGACACGTCGCTCTGTTGTCGGAGGCCTCGGCGCCGCCGGGCTGCTGATGCCGTTCTCTGCTGGGGCGCAAACGCCTGCCGCCGGCGCGCCGATCCGCATCGGCGAGATCAACTCCTACAGCCGCATGGCGGCATTCGCGCTGCCGTATCGCAATGCCATCCAGATGGCGCAGGACGAAATCAATGCAAAGGGCGGCGCGCTTGGCCGGCCACTGGAATTCGTCTTCCGCGATGATGGCTCGACGCCGGGCGATGCGGTGCGCGTGGCCGAGGAACTGGTAACGCGCGAGAACGTGTCGTTCATCGCCGGCACCTTCCTGTCGAATGTCGGGCTTGCGGTGTCCGACTTCGCCAACCAGCGCAAGATCATGTTCATGGCCACCGAGCCGCTGACGGACGCGCTGACCATGGCGCAGGGCAACCGCTACACCTACCGGCTGCGCCCTTCCACCTTCATGCAGACCAAGATGCTGGTCGACGCCGTCAAGGCGCGCGGCATCAAGCGCTGGGGCATCGTTGCGCCGAACTATGAGTATGGCCAGTCAGCCGCCGCCAATTTCAAGCGGCTGATGGCGGAGGCGACCCCCGGCTTCGAGGTGGTGGCCGAACAGTTCCCGGCGCTGGGCCGCATCGATGCCGGCGCGACCGTCGGCGCCCTGGCGCAGGCGCGTCCCGATGGCATCTTCAATGTCACCTTCGGCGCCGACCTGACCCAGTTCGTGCGCGAAGGCAACACGCGCGGCCTGTTCGAGCGCCGGACTGTGGTCAGCCTCCTGACAGGTGAGCCTGAATATCTGATCCCGCTGGGCGAGGAGACACCCGAGGGCTGGATCATCACCGGCTATCCATGGGAACAGATCACCGATCCGGCCCATGTGGCCTTCGTGACCGGCTACCGCGCGAAGTTCAACGATACCCCGCGGCTGGGCTCGTTCCTGGGTTATGTCTTTGCCTACATGTGCCGGGACCTGATCGCCAAGGCCGGCTCGGTCGACACCGAGGCGCTGCTCAAGACCTTCGACGACATGAAGTTCGAAACCATTTCCGGCCCGGTGACGATGCGCGGCATCGACAAGCAGGCGACGATGGGGGCCTGGGTCGGCGAGACCACGCTGAAGGGCAAGGTTGGGGCCATGAAGAACTGGCGTTTCGCCGATGGCGCCAACTACATGTTCAGCGAGGCCGAGGTCCGCGCGGCGCGCAAAGGGTGAAGCTCGCATCCCAAATGCGGCGTCATCCCGGCCTTGAGCCGGGATCAGATGACGCGCCGCAAGGCAATCCGGCAGGCACATGCGCTCGCCGAGCGATCCCGGCTCAAGGCCGGGATAACCTGGGTATTGGTTGAACGCGTGATGGATCCCGCTTTCATCGTCATCCAGTCCTTGTCCGGGCTTGCCAGCGCATCGTCGCTGTTCATCATCGCGTCCGGACTGACGATCGTGTTCGGCGTCACACGGATCGTGAACTTCGCCCATGGCTCTCTGTACATGCTGGGCGCCTATCTGGCCGTGACCATCGTGCCGATGCTGCTCGAGGTCGATCGCTCGCTGCCGATGTTCCTGCTCGGCGTCCTGCTGTCGGCACTGATCGTGGGCGTGATCGGCGCGGCCATGGAGATCATCCTCTTGCGCCGCATCTACCATGTGCCGGAGCTGTTCCAGCTTCTGGCGACCTTCGGCGTCGTGCTGATCGTGCAGGATCTGGTGATCAAGCTGTGGGGGGCGGTCGAAATTCCGGGGCCGCGTGCGCCCTCTCTCCGCCACGGCGTCTTCATCTTCGACCAGCGCTTCCCCGCCTATGAGCTGTTCCTGATCGGTGTGGGGCTGGTCGTGCTTGGCCTGCTCTGGCTGCTCATGCAGAAGACCCGCTTCGGCGTGCTGATCCGCGCCGCGACGCAGGACCGCGACATGGTCGCAGCTCTTGGCGTCAACCAGGCCTGGTTGTTCACGGGCACGCTGTTCCTCGGCGCGTTTCTGGCCGGGCTGGGCGGGGCGCTCCAGATCCCGCGCGTTGCGGTCAACACGCAGATGGACATCTCGATCATCACCGAGGTGTTCGTCGTCACTGTGATCGGCGGCATGGGCTCGGTGCCCGGCGCCTTCGTGGCGGCGCTGATCATCGGGCAGTTGCAGGCCTTCGGCATCCTGATCTTCCCGAAGATCACGCTGGTGCTGGTGTTTCTGCTGATGGCAGTGGTGCTGGTGGTCAAGCCCTGGGGGCTGTTCGGCAAGCCCGATGCGGCAGCGGGCCGCGCCATCCTGCCCGAGGGTATCCTGTCGCTGAAGCGCTTCGGCCGTGTCGACACCATCATCGCCGGCATCGCGATCGCCGTGCTGATCGCGCTGCCGATCGTCGGTGACAACTACATGGTCAAGGTCGGCATCGAGGTGCTGGTGCTGGCACTGGCCGCCTTCAGCCTCCAGTTCCTGATCGGCGTCGGCGGCATCGTCTCGTTCGGCCACGCAGCCTATTTCGGGCTCGGGGCCTATGCGGCGGGCCTCCTGGTGACGCGCGGCGGCATGGCGATGGAGCCGGCCCTGCTGCTGGCCCCGCTTGTCGCAGGCGGTTTTGCGGCGCTGTTCGGTTTTTTCATCGTCAGGCTGTCCGGCATCTATCTGGCGATGCTCACCCTGGCTTTCGCGCAGATCGTCTATGCGGTCTGCTTCCAGTGGGTGGCCTTCACGGGCGGCGACAATGGCGTCGTCGGGGTCTGGCCCTCTGCCTGGGCCTCCAGCCGGCAGGTCTACTACTATCTCGTACTGGCGATGACGCTGGCCGCCATCATCATGCTGCGCCACGCGATCTACGCGCCGTTCGGATACGGCTTGCGCGCGGCACGGGACAGCGCCATCCGGGCTGACGCGATCGGCATGGATGTGGGCCGCATCCGCTGGTTTGCCTTCACCCTCTCGGGCGCGGCGGCGGGGCTTGCGGGCGGGCTGTATTCGTTCTCGAAGGGCTCGATCGACCCGACGATGATCTCGATCCCCATGTCGGTGGACTTCCTCGTCATGGTTCTGGTCGGCGGCATCCAGACCGTGATCGGCCCGGTGGTTGGCGCAGCGGCCTTCCACTCGGTGAAGGACTTTTTCATGCCGCTCACCGATTTCTGGCGTCTGTTCCTCGGCCTGTCGATCATCATCATGGTGCTGGTCTTTCCGCGTGGGATTGCCGGTGCCACGAGTGCGCTGGTTGATCGCAGGCGCACGACCGCTGCCCCTGTTGAGGCCGCGACATGACGCTGCTTGCGGTGTCCGGCCTCAACAAGCGCTTTGGCGGCGTGGTGGCGGCGCGCGATGTGGCGTTTTCACTTCAGGCCGGCGAGCTCCTGGCCATCATCGGTCCGAACGGTGCCGGCAAGTCGACCACGTTCAACATGGTCGGCGGCCAGCTCAGGCCCGATTCAGGGCAGGTCATGCTGGCGGGCGAGAACGTGGCTGGCCTTGCGCCGCGCGCCATCTGGCGCAGGGGTGTCGGGCGCACGTTCCAGATCGCGCAGACCTTCGTGTCGATGAGCGTGGCCGAGAACGTGCAGATGGCGCTGATCTCATGGCATGGCCGAATCTTCTCGTTCCGGAGCCGGGCCGAGACGCTGTATCGCCCCGAGGCGCTCGATCTGCTCGATCTGGTCGGCATGCGCGGCGATGCGGACAGGCCGGTGCGCGAACTGGCCTATGGCGACGTCAAGCGCGTGGAACTGGCCGTGGCGCTGGCCTCGCAGCCGAAGCTGCTGCTGATGGATGAGCCGACGGCAGGGATGGCACCGAAGGAGCGCACTCAGCTGATGGAACTGACGGCCGCGATCGCGCGGGAGCGCCAGATCGGCGTGCTGTTCACCGAGCACGACATGGACGCGGTCTTCGCGCATGCCGACAACATCCTCGTGCTGGTGCGGGGCGAGATCATCGCGGCTGGCAAGCCCGACGAGGTCCGCGCCAATGTGCGCGTCAAGCAGGTCTATCTCGGAGACATGGGCGTGGAAGCGGCCATGCGGGCAAGGCGAGGGCGGGCATGATGGCGGGAACTGCCACGGCTGACGCGCTGCTCTCGGTCAGCGGGCTCAGCGCCGCCTATGGTCAGGCTGCGGTGCTGTTCGGGGTGTCGCTGGAGGCGCGGCGTGGCGAAGTCGTGGCGCTGATGGGTCGCAACGGAGCCGGCAAGACCACGACGCTGAAGGCGATCATCGGCATGGTCAAGGCCAGCGCCGAGACGCTTCGCTTCGATGGCCATGACATCCGTGGGCTGGAAACCTTCCGTATTGCCCGGCTCGGCCTTGGCTATGTGCCGGAAGAGCGGCGCATCTTCACCGATCTGACCGTGCACGAGAACCTCGATGTCGGGCGCAGGCCGGCGCGGGGCGGGCGTGCACCCTGGACACTGGACAAGCTTTACAAGGTCTTTCCCAATCTGGCCGAGATGGAGGGCCGCCGTGCGTCCGCCATGTCAGGCGGCGAGCAGCAGATGCTGACGATTGCGCGCACGCTGATGGGCAATCCGGACATGGTGCTGCTGGATGAGCCATCCGAGGGCCTGGCCCCGGTGATTGTCGAGCAGATGGCCGAGGCTGTAATTGCGATGAAGGCCGAGGGGCTGGCCGTGCTGCTGTGCGAGCAGAACCTGCACTTCGCCGCCGCCGTTTCCGACCGCGCCTATGTCATCGAAAAAGGCGCGATCCGCTATGCCGGCACGATGGCCGAACTGGAAGCGAACGACGAGATCAGGGAAGCGTATCTGACGGTTTGACGGTGCGCGCGAGACCTCTGGTGGCGGGCGGTGCAGGCCCTTGCCCACCCAACTCATTCGTGCACAAATGATCTCCTGCGAATGAGAGGGCTGCCGATTGCGCCGGGTTGCTGGCATCGATGTGGGGGGCACGTTCACCGACCTTCTGCTTTATGAGGCGGAGGCGGGCGAGGTCGGCACCATCCGGCTGGCGAAGATCCCGACCACGGCGGACAATCAGGCCCATGGCGTGCTGGCTGCGATTGCCGCGACCGGCTGCGCGCCCGCCGATCTCGACCTGATCATCCATGGCACGACAGCCACGACCAATGCGGTGCTGGAGCGCAAGCTGGCGCGGGTCGGGCTGATCACCACCATGGGCTTCCGCGACACGCTGGAACTGGGCCGACGGACACGGCCCAAACCCTATGGTCTGTTCGGCACGTTCGAGCCGCTGATTCCGCGCGAACTGCGCATCGAGGTCCCCGAGCGGATGGATGCGCGCGGGCAGGTGCTGACAGCGCTCGACGAGGGGGCGGTGCGCCAGGCCGCACAAGCCCTGCTGGATGCCGGCTGCGAAAGCCTCGTCATCCATTTCCTGCATGCCTATGCCAACCCGGCTCACGAGCTGCGGGCAGCGGAGCTTGCCCGCGCGATCTGGCCGAACGACTACATCACGATGGGCCATGCGCTTTTGTCCGAATACCGCGAATACGAGCGCGGGACGACGGCCAGCGTCAATGCTGCCGTGCAGCCGATCCTCGACCGCTATGTGCGCCGGCTCCAGGGCGAACTCGAAGCGCAGGGCTTTACCCATGATCTTCTGGTGATGAACGGCAATGGCGGCACGGTCTCCGCAAGGCTGGTGGCGCGCGATGCGGCCAAGACGGTGATGTCCGGCCCGGCCTCCGGCGTGATGGCAGCCGCTGCCACGCTCCAGCAATCGGGCCTCGCCAACGCGATCACCTATGACATGGGCGGCACCTCGACGGATGTGGCGTTGATCCATGGAGGCGTTCCGGAGGTCTCCGCCGAACTGACCATCGCCTACGGCCTGCCGATCCATGTGCCGATGGTCGATGTGCGCACGGTGGGGGCTGGAGGCGGCTCGATCGCGCGGATCAACGCCGCCGGCCTCATGACCGTGGGCCCTGACTCGGCGGGCTCGGAGCCGGGCCCGATCTGCTATGGTCGCGGCGGGCGCGCCGTCACCATCACGGATGCCAATCTGGTGCTTGGCCGGCTCGATCCCGGCAAGCTGCTGGCGGTGAAAAACCCGGTCACGGTCGAGCATGTGCGCTCGCTGGTCGATGAGGCACTAGCCCGCCCGCTCGGGATCAGCATCGAGGCTGCTGCTGCCGCCGTGCTGAGGCTTGGCAACACGCACATGGCCGGCGCGATCCGGATGGTGTCGCTGTCACGCGGGCATGATCCGCGCGATTTCGCGCTGTTTGCGTTCGGCGGGGCAGGGCCACTGCATGCCGTGGCGCTGGCGCGCGAACTGGGCCTGGCCGAAGTGCTGGTGCCAGCCCGGCCCGGCCTGACCAATGCGCTCGGCTGCCTTGTCGCCGACCTCAGGCAGGATTTCGTGCAGACCCTCAACGTGCCGCTCGACAGCGCCGACATGGACGAGGTGCCGCGCATCCTGGCTGCCCAGACAGATCAGGGGCTGGCCATCAACGGCGAGGAGCAGGCCGAGATCATCGAGACGGTGGTGCTGCACGGGGCTGACATGCAGTTTCGCGGACAGACCCACCTCATCCGCGTGGCGCTCCCTAATCGCGATATCAGCCGTGCCGCCTTGCAGGCCTTGTTCGAGGCCTCCTATTTCCAGCGCTTTCAGGTGGAGTTGCCGGAAATCAGGGCCGTACTGGTCAATCTCGCCACGTCAGTGGTCGGCAAACGGCGCACGCTGCCGCTGGCCACCCTGATCGATGCCAGTGGCCGCAAGGGCTCTGCGGAAGCGGCCATCGTCAGCCGGCGTCCGCTCTTTGCCGACGGGGCCTGGCACGAGGCCCCGGTCTACCAGCGCGAGATGCTGCCTCTTGGCGCGGTCTTCGCTGGGCCTGCCGTGGTCCAGCAGGTCGATGCCACCACGATCATCGAGCCGGGCTGGATCGCGCGGGTGGACAAGATCGGCAATCTCAGGATCAGCGCAGAGGCGGGGGCATGACCGGCAGCGCGCTTGATCCGATCACGGTTGCGGTCATCCAGGCTGGCCTTGCGCAGGTCTGCAACGAGATGGACATCGCCTTCACGCGCGCGGCCTTCTCGCCGGTGATCGCGGAGGCCGATGACCGCTCATCGGGGCTCTACGACAAGGACACCGGCGCCCTGATCGCTCAGGGCGAATTCGGCCTGCCCGTGTTTGTCGGCACCATGCAGTATTCGACCGCCGAACTGACGCGCCTGATCCGCGAGGGGCAGGTGGCGCCTCCCGAGCCCGATGACATCTACATTGTCAACGACCCGTATCTGGGCGGCACGCACCTGATGGATGTGCGCTTCGCATTGCCGTTCCATGTCGATGGCGTGCTGTTCTGCTGGCTTCAGAACACCGGCCACTGGCCCGACATCGGCGGCATGGTGCCGGGCGGGTTCTCCGCCAAGGCCACCGAGGTCGAGCAGGAAGGCCTGCGCCTGCCGCCGGTCAAGCTGTTCAAGCGCGGGGTGATGGACCGCGAGATCTTCTCGATCATCTCGTCCAACATCCGCATCGCCGACCAGCGCATCGGCGACATCAAGGCCCAGGCGGCGGCGCTGAAGGTCGGAGCCAGCAGGCTTGCCGACCTGATCGCGCGGCATGGTGCCGAGACCGTCAAGGCGGCGATCGGCGAGATCAGGGTTCGCGCTGCGGATCTGATGCGGGCCGAGATCGCAACCATTCCGGACGGTGTCTACACATCCGAGGCGTTCGTCGATTCCGATGGCGTGGTCAACGAGCCGCTCAGGATCGCCTTGAAGCTCACCGTGCAAGGCACTGAACTCGGATTCGATTTCACTGGTTCCTCGCCACCATGCCGCGGGCCGATGAACTCCGTGGTCGCGACGACCTATTCGTCGGTCTATCTCGCGGTCCGGCACATCTTCCCCGATACGCCGCTCAATGCCGGCGCGTTCGAGCCGCTGAAGATCGTGCGGCCCGAGGGTACGTTTCTCGACGCGCGCTATCCCCGCCCGGTGTCAGGCTGCGCGGCAGAAGTCTCGCAGCGCATCGCGGAAGCGGTATTCCTGGCGCTGGCGAAAGCCATTCCCGACAAGGTCACGGCAGCACCGGCGGGCTCATCGGGCAATTTCGCGCTGGGCGGCTTCGATCCGGCCAAGGGCGCTGCCTATGTGATGTATCAGATTTCCGGCGGCGGCTATGGCGGCAACATCCTGCATGACGGCCTGAGCAATGGCTGTTCGACCATCGGGATCTCAAAGACCGCCCCGGTCGAGGTGATGGAGCAATACTATCCGATCCTGTTCCGCCGGTTTGCCCTGCGCGAGGGATCGGGCGGGGCGGGGCGGCATCGGGGCGGCTTCGGTGTCCATTACGAGATCGAGGTGCTGCGGGGCGATGCGCGCGCCTCGTTCGTGATGGACCATGGCCGGTTCGGGCCACCGGGCGTGGAGGGCGGCGGCGACGGCGCCCCCAATATCGTGCGCATCCACCGCGACGGGCAGGTGTTCGTGCCCGAGCACCTGTCGAAGGATCAAGACATACCCCTGAAGGCCGGTGACCGGGTCGAGGTGATGACACCCGGCGGTGGCGGCTACGGCCCTGCGCGGGAGCGTGACAGCGCCTTGATCGCGCGCGATGTCCGGCGCGGCTACTACGCGCCGGATGAAGCGGCGCGACTGTTCGGGCTGGGCGTTCCGGCGAAGGATCGGCCATGAGACACAGGCACGGCATTGCCTTTGGCCAAGGTTCGGATTGTGGAGGTGCGCATGGCTGATTATCATCGCCCCGCGACGCTGGACGAGGCGCTGGCGATCCGGGCTGCCCACGATGTCACCGTGCTGGCCGGTGGCACCGATGTCTATCCTGCCAAGGCGAGCCGGGCGGCCTGGGGCGATCCGGCCCACAAGCCTGTTCTCGATATCTCGCGCCTCACCGGGCTTGCGGGCATCACCGAAGGCCACGACCACTGGCGGCTTGGGGCGCTGACAAGCTGGAGCGACCTGATCCGTGCCGATCTGCCACCGCTGTTTGATGGCTACAAGCTGGCAGCGCGCGAGGTGGGGGGCGTGCAGATCCAGAATCGCGGCACGCTGGCGGGCAACATCTGCACCGCATCCCCGGCCGGAGATGGGATCCCCTGCCTGCTGGCGCTGGATGCCTCGGTCGAACTGGCCTCGTTGCGTGGCACGCGGCATCTGCCGCTCCGTGCCTTCAATACCGGCTATCGGCAGACCGCGCTGGCGCCTGATGAACTGGTGACGGCGCTGCTGGTGCCCAAGGCGGGGAATGGCACCAGGAGCCATTTCCTGAAGCTTGGCGCGCGGCGCTATCTGGTGATCTCGATCGTCATGGTCGCGGCGGTGATCGAGAGCGATGAGGCGGGCATGATCCGCTCAGTGCGTCTGGCCGTCGGGGCCTGTTCGGCGGTGGCGCAGCGCCTGCCGCTGCTGGAAGCGGCGTTGACCGGCCAGAGCCTCGCTGACGCTGCCAGGCTGGTTACGCCGGAACACCTGTCGGGTCTGATGCCGATCGACGACATCCGCGGCTCGGCAGCCCATCGCCTCGAGGCCGCCACAGTGCTGGTCGGTGATTGCCTGACGGCCCTGGCGACGGGTCCTGCCCGGAGGGCTGCATAATGGGTGCCCAGTCCATGCAGGATGCTGCTGCCGATGCGGCGCGGGCCATGACGCTCACGGTCAACGGGCAGACGCATGCGCTCAAGACCGATCCGTTCCGGCCCTTGTCCGACACGTTGCGCGAGGAGCTTGGGCTTAAGGGCACCAAGGTCGGCTGCGAGGCCGGCGATTGCGGAGCCTGCACGGTGCTGCTCGATGGCGCGCAGGTCTGCGCCTGCCTCGTGCCGACCGCCCAGGCCGAGAACTGCCAGATCGAGACAGTGGAAGGCGGTGGCCCCGAGGGGCTGACCGACCTGCTGCGCCACGCTTTTCTGGCCCATGGCGCGGCGCAATGCGGCATCTGCACGCCGGGAATGCTGATGGCGGCAACCGATCTGCTCGCCCGGCAGGCATCCCCGTCATGGAGCGATGTCGAGGCGGCGCTTGGCGGCGTGCTCTGCCGTTGCACCGGCTATACCAAGATCATCGAGGCAGTTCTGGCCGTGGCGGTCCCGGCTGTGGTCAATGCGGAGAACGCCGCCGCGGCTCAAAGCGATGTCCAACATCCCGTTGGCCAGCGGCTGCCCCGCCTGGATGGCTGGGGCAAGGTCGCCGGCAGCGACCTGTTCGGGGCCGATGAAGCCCCGGCGGATGCGCTGTGGATGCGGGTGGTGCGCTCGCCGCATGCCCGCGCCCGCTTCAGCTTTGGTGATCTGGAGACACTGCGCCGGTCGGCCGAGGGTCTTGCGGCCATCCTCACCCATGCCGATGTGCCCGGCGAAAACGGGTTCGGCATCTTCCCGCACCTCAAGGACCAGCCAGTTCTGGCCCCGGGCCATGTGCGTTTTCGCGGCGAAGCGGTGCTGGCGCTGGTCGGCACACGCGCGGCGGTAGAGGGACTTGCCGATGCCAGCCTGCCGATCCTGTGGCATGTCGAACCGCCCGTGACCGGGACCGTGCAGGGGCTGGCGGAGGGCGCGCCCGTGCTGCATGCGTTTGCGCCGGACAACGTGCTCGCCCGCGGCCATCTCAGGCATGGGGATGTGGCCGTCGGTCATGCACTGGGAGCGGCGACAGCCAGCGGTGACTTCACCACAGCCTTTGTCGAGCATGCCTATATCGAGCCCGAGGCTGGCTATGCGGTCAGGATCGGCGACCGGATCGAGGTGACGGCCTGCACGCAGGCTCCCTACATGGACCTCGAAGAGACCGCGCGCGTGCTGGGCATCAGGCCCGATCAGGTCCGCATTCGTCCAAGTGCCTGCGGCGGGGGCTTCGGCGGCAAGCTCGATGTTTCGGTGCAACCCTTGCTGGCGGTGGCTGCCTGGGTTCTGAAACGGCCGGTGCGGATCATCTACAGCCGCACGGAATCGATGGCATCGAGCACCAAGCGCCATCCGGCACAGATCGCGGCCAAGGCCTCCGCCAATGCGGAAGGGCGGCTCACGGCCTATGAACTGGAAGGCGACTTCAACACGGGCGCCTATGCATCATGGGGTCCGACCGTGGCGAACCGCGTGCCGGTGCATGGGGCAGGGCCCTACAAGGTGCCGCATGTGCTGAACCGGACAAGGGCGGTCTACACCAACGAGACGCCGGCAGGGGCCTTTCGCGGGTTCGGTGTGCCGCAGGCGGCCATCGCCCATGAATGCCTCATGGATGATCTGGCCTTGCAACTCAAGCTCGATCGCTGGGCGATCCGCCGGATCAATGCCCTCGATCAGGGCGATGTCACCTATTCCGGCCATCGGCTCGCCTCATCGGCCGGTTTGCCGCAATGCCTCGATGCGCTCAAAGCCGATTGGGATCAGGCGCTTGCGCGTGTTGCCTCGCACAACGAGTCCGGCTTGGCACTGGCGAGCCGGAAGCGCCGTGGCGCCGGTATCGCCTGCATGTGGTATGGCTGCGGCAATACCTCGATGTCGAACCCCTCGACCATGCGGATCACATTGTCGCGCAAGGGACGACTGACCTTCTGGAACGGCGCTGTCGATATCGGGCAGGGATCCAGCACGATCCTGACCCAGATCGCCGCCGAGGCGCTGGGCCTGCCGGTGTCTGCCTTCGATCTGGTTGTCGGCGACACGGACCTGACCGCCGACGCCGGCAAGACATCCGCCTCGCGCCAGACCTATGTCTCGGGAAATGCAAGCCGGCTCGCAGCCGAGGCGCTCAGGACGCGCATCCTCAAACTGGCCAATGCTGGTCCAGACGCTGCGCTGGCCCTCTGCGGAGCAATCCTGAGCATCAGCGATGGCGAGACCGTCCGCAGCCTTGATCTTGGCACCCTGCCGGCAGATGACCGCGGCGTGGTCCTGGAAGGACTGGCAACCTGGGACCCGCCGACAACGGGGCTTGATGCGGACGGGCAGGGCATTCCTTACGGCACCTACGGGTTTGCCGCACAGATCGCCGAGGTCGAGGTCGATGTCGCGCTCGGAACCGTCAAGGTGCTGAACATCATCGCCGCGCACGATGTTGGCCGGGCGATCAACCCGACGCTGGTGGAAGGCCAGATCCATGGCGGCATCGCCCAGGGGCTCGGCCTTGCGCTGATGGAGCAGTTCATTCCCGGGCGCACCGAGAACCTGCACGACTACCTGATCCCCACCACGGGCGACATGCCGCCGATCCGGACCTACCTGATCGAGGAGCCGGAAGCGACCGGCCCGTTTGGCGCGAAAGGCGTGGGCGAGCCGGCGCTGGTCGCCACCGCGCCGGCCATCCTGTCGGCCGTCCGCCATGCCTGCGGCGCGCGCATGACGCAGGTGCCGGTGTTGCCGCACCGCCTGTGGCACGCGCTTCAGGGCGCAGCGAAGGGCGCGCCATGAGTGACCAGTTGACCAAGGCCGCGCGCTCTGCCCAGTTCGGCGCCGCCGAAGGGGACGGCATCGTGCGCTGCGATGCCTGCCCTGTGCTGTGCCGCATCCGGCCGGGACGTGCAGGAGCCTGCTCGCGCTATGCCAATGCCGAGGGCGAACTGGTGCGCACCGATCCCGTGCTGCTGTTGCAGCGTGCGGTGGAGGAAGGCGGGCCTTTAGTGGCATTTGCCGGCGCGGACTGGGACGGCCAGCCGCTGGATCCGTCGCGCACCTTCGTTACGGGGGTCGGCTCCGGCACCACCTATCCCGATTACAAGCCGGCCCCGTTCATCGTTGGCTCGCAGCATGAGGGCGTCGATACGGTGACCGTCGTGACCGAGGGCATCTTCAGCTATTGCGGGGTCAAGCTGAAGATCGACACCGACCGACACCTCGGCCCGGAGACGGCTGCCGTCATGGTCGATGGCGAACAGGTCGGGCATGTCACCACCGCCGAATACGGCTCGCAGATGCTGTCGATCGGCGGTGTCCGCCACCTCACCGGCGGCTCGAAGCGCGAAGGCAACGTGACTTGCGACACGCTGCTGAAGCTGTGCTCAGGCGAGGCCGTGACGATGCAGATTGCGGCGGGCCATGAGGTCGTGGTGCAGGCCAATGCCGCGCCCATCGTCGATGGCAAGCCGGAGGAGCGCATGCGCGTCGGCTGCGGCTCGGCCACGATCGGCATCTTTGCGCAGCAGTGGCATGGCCATGTCGACGAGGTGATCGTCGTCGACGACCACATCACGGGCGTCCTGACCGAGCATCAGGCCGGTAAGGTGCTGGGCATGCGCGCTGGCGGCATTCGCGTGCGCGGGCGGAAATCGACGCCGGGCCGCTATTTCCAGGTGGCGCAACCGGGTCTGGGCTGGGGCGGGACCGACATCGACGATCCGCTCTCCATCATCCAGAAGATCGATGCCGCCATGGCCTGGCCCGGATTGCGGCTGCTGCTGACCTCCACCACGGGCGAGGATGCGCTCTACTGCGTGCTCGACGAGAATCTCGTGCCGGTGCCGGCGGCCATGCCGGACGCTGTGCGGCAGGTGGTGAACCGCATCGGCGAGAACTGCGAGCCTTCGCTGTGTTCGGTGCTGTTCATGGCCGGGGCGGGGGGGTCGCTTCGGGCCGGTGTCAGCCAGAACCCGGTGCTGCTGACCCGTTCGGTCGCGCGCGGCGAAACGCGGGTGACGCTTGGCGGCGCACCAGCGCATGTCTGGGCCGGCGGTGGTATCACCGTGATGGCTGATGTGACGCGGATGCCAAAGGGCTCGTTCGGCTCGGTTCCGACGCCCGCCATCGTTGCCCCGATCGAGTTCACCTTGCCGCGCGCGCTCTATGCGGCGATCGGCGGCCATGCCGGCGAGATCGTGCCGATGGAGGCGCTGATCGCGGCCTTCGCCAGCGAAGCGCGGATCGAGCCGTGGTCCGAGGCGAACCCGTGGCCGAAAGGCCCCCTTGCAGGCCAGCCATGATGGCCGCCGTGCGCCGCCCAAAGCCTGATGCGGCCAAGAAGGCGGCTGCAAGGGAGGCTGCGGCGCGCGCCTATGTGCTCGAAGAGCAGGTCGGGTTTCTGTTGCGGCGCGCGCAGCAGCGCGCCACCGAGCAGTTCCACGCGGTGATGGCCCCTTTCGAGATCACGCCGACCCAGTTCGCCGCGCTTGCCAAGCTCGACGATGTCGGCCCGACCTCGCAGAACCAGCTCGGACGGCTGACGGCCATGGACCCCGCCACGATCTTCAGCGTCGTCGGGCGGCTGGCGCGGCGCGGCTGGGTGACGCTAGAGCCGGATCCGCATGATGGGCGGCTGGTGATGGTGGGGCTGAGCGAGGCCGGCAGTGTCGCCGTGCGGCAGATGAAGGCTGTCGCGGCTGATGTTTCGGCCGCGACGCTGGCACCGCTCTCGGTAGATGAGGCGCGCGTCTTCCTTGCGCTGATCGGCAAGTTGGCATGACGGCAATGTGGGATGCGCCAACCCGTCGGACGCTGGATGGCGGCAGGCTGCACATGCAGCATGGCCCGATCGATCTGGTGCTGAAGGCCTGGGGCGATGCGGCGGCCATCGACCGGGCGATGGAAGCGGCCTGGCAGCGGTTTGGCACCATCCTGCCCGAGCTTTGCGCCGAACTCGGCGACCTGCGCCAGCCGGTGACGACCAAGAGCCGGATCGTGCCCGTGGCGTCTCAAGTCGGCCGGCGCATGGTCGATGCCTGCCTGCCCCTGTCAGCCGAGTTCATCACGCCCATGGCGGCGGTGGCGGGGGCGGTCGCGGATGAACTGGGCGCCGCGCTGGCCGCGCACGGCATCGCCAAGGCCTATGTCAACAATGGCGGCGATATCGCGCTGGTGCTGGAGCCTGGCCAAGCGCTGACGCTTGGCGTGATGGGCGATTTTGTCCGCCGCCCACTGCCGGCGATGAATGGCAGCCTCGTCGTGCGGGGCGAGGATGCCGTGCGCGGTGTGGCGACATCCGGCGCGCGGGGCCGTTCGTTCTCGCTGGGGATCGCGGATTCGGTCACCGTGCTGGCGGCCAATGCTGCGGCAGCGGACGCTGCAGCGACGATCATCGGCAACGCGGTCAATCTTGATCACCCCGGCATCGGGCGCAGGCAGGCATCCGCGCTCGATCCTGCCAGCGATCTGCGCGAGGCCATGGTCACGACCGCTGTGCCCGCCTTGCAGCCGGACGAGATCGATGACGCGCTGCTTGCCGGCCTCGCGCGGGCATCGGCGCTTGCGCAGCAGGGCCTGATCGTCGATGCAGCGCTGTCGCTGCAAGGGCGCACCCTCGTGCTGGGACATTGTGTGAAGCGACTGGAGGAGGCCTGACCATGGGCGTGAAACTGCGCAAGATCGTGACCTATGTGGAGACGACCCACCACGATGGCGGGCCGGTCCGGGCCATTCCGGCCCGCAAGGGCTGGGTCGCCGCCATCATCCACAATCCGTTTGCGGGCCGCTACGAGCCCGACCTGCAAGGCTACATGGATGAACTCAAGCCGCTCGGGCTGGAATGCTCGACGCGGCTGTGCGCCGCCATTGGCATCAAGCCCGCCGAGGTCGAGGCCTACGGCAAGGGCGCCATCGTCGGCGTGGCCGGCGAGGTCGAGCACGGCGCGCTCTGGCATGTGCCGGGCGGCTATGCCATGCGCGAGCTGATCGGGCAGGCGCTTGCCATCGTGCCGTCAGCGGCCAAGGTGGCGGCCATGGGCAGCGCCATCGACCTGCCGATCCACCACAAGGACGCGGCCTATGTGCGCTCGCATTTCGACGCGATCACCTGCGTGGTGCCGGATGCACCGCGCCCCGACGAAATTCTCTTTGCCCTTTGCATGTCCACCGGCGGCCGCCCCCACGCCCGCATGGGAGGCCTGGAGGCTTCGGCGATCACGAAGTGGGATGGGCAGAGGTGAGGGGGTGGCGCGGTTAGGGGCCGCGGCTGCCTCGTCAGAAAGGCAGGCCGCGAGATAACGTCCGTTCGAGCTGCTGCTTTCAGCCGATTTGAAACCTGTCTTCGAAGGTCAATGCTGGTCTGGGTGCGCGCACTGGAACCCCCGACCGCCTGACCGTTTGCACTGCAAGTACTGCCGGTTCGCGCGCCGTGCAGTCCAGACATTGAACCGTGGCCACCGTCAAGGCGCCCACATCGTGGAAGCGCGCCTTGATGTCGTTCTTCTGGGCGTCGACCCGTGCCAGCACGTTAAGATCGTCTCGCTTCTTCAAGCCTAATCCTGCCGCATTGCATTCCTTGGCGAGGTTGATGAAGCCATGACACAACCATCGCCAATGTGCCTCGTTCCGGCCCGTTGAGATCAGGGCCGCCTTCATGGAGAGCTCGATGCAATGGTCATACAAATAGCGGGCCGGATCGCCTGCCCAACCGCCTACGCCCTTTAATTCACGCGCCAGCACCTGCGCTCCGACGCGACAGGCTTCGGCCGTATTTGTGAAGCCGATCGGAGTGGTCGAGCTGAAAGATTCGGCCATATCGCCTGCCTTGCCTCAGCGGCCTGAGGCCTTCAGCCTCGCGCGGCATTCGACGTTGAAGACGCGCCAGGTCTTGCCCTGGGCGCTGAGGGCGGCCTTGTTGGCGCGCCATTCGGCGCCGCAATCGCGCATGCGCTGATCGTTGGCGAGCTGGGCTGCCGAGCGCTGGCGGGCCGGCTTGGCCGGGGCGGCCTGAGCGGGGGCGGCGGGTGCCGCCTGGGCGGGCGCAGCGGGCGCGGGGCGCACCACGCGGGGCTGCAACGGATTGCCGGCGGCAGGGGCGGTGGTCTGGGCCACGGCGCCCGTTGCGGCAAAGGCGATGGCGGCAACGGCAGTCGCGATGCGCAGGATCATCAGGCAGTTCCTCTTCACGAAATCAGGCGGGCCATGACGTAGCGTAATCGCTCGGTTATGAATAGCAACGGCATGCCGGACAAAATTTCACGGCTGAATTGCGGGTTTCCCGCATCGCAAATCATGCCGGGCGTGCTTAGCTTGAGGCTCCCACCACGGAGAATCCCATGGCCAGCGCCCCGCCCAAGCCCATCGATCTGTATTACTGGCCGACACCGAACGGCTGGAAAATCTCGATCGCCCTCGAAGAGATGGGCCTGCCCTACAATGTCATTCCGGTGAACATCTCGGCGGGTGACCAGTTCAAGCCCGAGTTCCTCGCCTTTTCGCCGAACAACCGGATGCCGGCGATCATCGATCCGGATGGTCCGGACGGCAAGCCGATCTCGGTGTTCGAATCCGGCGCGATCCTGCAATATCTGGGGCGCAAGACCAGGCTGTTCTATCCGTCAGATGAGCGCGGCCGCGTCAATGTCGAGCAATGGCTGATGTGGCAGATGGGCGGTTTTGGCCCGATGCTGGGCCAGAACCACCACTTCAACCACTATGCGCCCGAGAAGATCCCCTACGCGATGGAGCGCTACACCAAGGAAACCAACCGGCTCTATGGCGTGCTCAACACGCAGCTCGGCAAGCATGCCTTCGTGGCCGGCGACTATTCGATCGCCGACATGGCCATGGTGGGCTGGGCCAAGCTGTGGGAACGGCAGGGCCAGAACATCGTCGATTTCCCGCATGTGAAGCGCTGGCTCGACACGCTCCTCGCACGCCCGGCCGTGCAGCGCGGGCTCGCCGTCGCCGGCGAGCTGCGCAACACGTCGAACATGCAGGACCCTGCGGTGCGCGCGGTGCTGTTCGGGCAGACAGCCCGCTGAGCTGACGCCGCGAAGGGGCTCAGTTGACCTTCGACCAGCTCACGGAACGGCAGATCCAGCCGCTGGCGACGCAGCCGGCGGTTGTCATGCTGGAGCCTGACAGGGTGATCTTGCCCGAATAGGTCTGTCCATCCTCCGGGTTGAAGGCCTTGCCGGCCCAGGCATCCGCGCCGTTCGGCTTCATGTCGAAGAACACGCGCTGGCCGACCTTGGACTTGGTGTTGGCCGGATCCTTCAGCCAGGTGATCGTGCCGCAGATCGCGTCGCCGCACTTCGCCATGCGCACGCGCGCCCCACCGTTCTCGCGAAGCCATGTGCCGCTCGGGTCGGCGGCGGCGGGCGCAGGGCCGATGGCCAGCAGCGCTGCGGTGGCAAGGGTGATGGCAGAAGCGCGGGCAATCATGGTCCTCATGGTGTCCTCCTGTGCGGGCCGTGAGCATGGCTCTTCTGACCGGTCCCTAATTGTTTATATATGAACCATATGCCGGCTTTCGCGCCGGATCAATGGGCTGCTGCTGGCCTGATCAGAGCAAGGCAGTTGCCCGTGGCTGCTTTCACCGCCATGAATGACACTCTGAGCAAGGAACAGGGCGCGCATGTCCGAGGTGTATGATCTGGCCATTATCGGCGGTGGCATCAATGGCTGCGGGATTGCGCGCGACGCGGCGGGGCGGGGGCTGAAGGTCCATCTGTCGGAGATGAACGATCTGGCCAGCGGCACCTCGTCCTGGTCGACCAAGCTGATCCATGGCGGCCTGCGCTACCTCGAATACTACGAGTTCAGACTGGTCCGCGAGGCGCTGATCGAGCGCGAGCGGCTCTGGGCGATTGCGCCGCATATCATCCGGCCGCTGCGCTTCGTGCTGCCGCACCACAAGGGGCTCAGGCCAGCCTGGCTACTGCGCCTCGGGCTGTTCCTCTACGACCACATCGGCGGGCGCAAGCTTCTGCCGGCCACGCGCACGCTGGACCTTTCGACAGATGAGGGCGGCAAGCCGCTGAAGCCGGGGCTTTTTTCGAAGGGGTTCGAGTATTCCGATTGCTGGGTCGACGATGCCCGGCTCGTGGTGCTCAACGCGCGCGACGCTGCGGCGCATGGAGCCGTCATTTCCACGCGTACGAAGGTGACTTCCGCCCGACGCGAGGGCGGCTTGTGGGTGCTCGACCAGACCTGCGGGCGCAGCGGCTCCGCGAGCGCGATCCGCGCGCGGGCCCTTGTCAATGCGGCCGGGCCGTGGGTGGCCGAGGTGCTGACCGGCGCCCTGCGCTCGAATTCGAGGGCGCGTGTGCGGCAGGTGCAGGGCTCGCACATCGTCGTGCCGAAGCTGTTTGATCATGACCGGGCCTACATCTTCCAGAATGCCGACGGCCGGATCATCTTCGCCATCCCGTATGAGCAGGATTTCACGCTGATCGGCACCACCGATCAGGACTGTCATGCCGATCCGGCCAAGGTTGCGATCACGCAGGCCGAGATCGACTATCTGTGTGCGGCTGCATCGGAGTATTTCGCCCGTCCGGTGATGCCTAGGGACGTGGTCTGGACCTATTCCGGCGTCAGGCCGCTCTATGATGATGGCGCCAGCGAAGCCAAGGCCGCGACGCGAGACTATGTCTTCGAGATGGAAGCCCCCACCGGCGAAGCGCCACTGCTGTCGATCTTCGGCGGCAAGATCACCACCTATCGCCGGCTGGCCGAAGAGGCGCTCGAACGCCTGCATGGCACCTTGGCGCAGACGGCAGGGAAAGCTGCTGGCTGGACGGCCCAGGAGGTCCTGCCGGGCGGGGCCTTCAATGTGGGCGGCACCAGCGATCTCGCCGATGCGTTGAGGCGGGAGCATCCTTTCCTCGCGCCGGCTGAGGCCTTGCGGCTGGCCCGCTCCTACGGGCTTGATGCCCGGGCATGGCTCGGCACGGCACAGACGCGGGCCGACCTCGGGCGTGACTTCGGTGCCGGCCTCAGTGAAGCTGAAATCCGCTACCTGATGGCGCATGAATGGGCCGAGAACGCAGATGATGTGCTCTGGCGGCGCTCGAAGCTGGGCTTGCACATGACGGCAGCGGAGCGTGACGCCGTGCGCCATGCCATGGACGAATGGTCGGGGAAGGGGGCGTGATGCCTGACAGGACAAGCGAAGCGCCGCCAGCAGGCCAAGGGTCCGGCAAGGCGCGGGATCACGGCGGTGATGTGGCGACGTTGGTCGCGGCCTACCGCCGCAAGACCCTGTCGCCGGTGGAGGTGCTGGTCGATGCCTATCAGCGCCTTGATGCCATCAGCGCCACGCTCAACCCCGTCTCGCATGAAGACCGGGCGGCGGCGTTCGATCAGGCCCGAGCCTCCGAAGCACGCTGGATGCGCGGTGAGGCGCACGGCGCGATCGATGGCGTCGTCACAAGCGTCAAATCCAATGTCATGAAGAACGGCTGGCCGATGCGGCGCGGCTCGAAGCTGGGCGGCGATGCGCCGATGAGTTTCGACAGCCCGGCAGTTGGCAGCCTTGAACGGGCTGGAGCGGTCATCCTGTGCCAGACCACGATGCCGGAATTCGGCTGGAAGGGCGTCGGCGACAGCCCGCTGACCGGCATCACGCGCAATCCGCATGATCCGTCGCGCACCACCGGCGGCTCATCAGCGGGGGCTGCAGTGCTGGCGGCACTTGGCATCGGGCACCTTCATCTGGGCACGGATGGGCTTGGGTCGGTCCGCATTCCGTGCAGTTTCTCCGGCATTTTCGGGATCAAGCCGAGTTTTGGCAGGGTTCCGGCCTATCCCGCGTCGCCCTTCGGCATCCTCGCGCACCTTGGGCCGATGGCGCGCACGGTGTCGGATGCGGCGCATATGCTCAACGTTCTGGCCCAGCCCGATGACCGAGACATGCTGGCCTGGAACAGCCTTCCGCCAGACTTTCGCATCGGCCTTGGCGATGGTGTCGCCGGCCTGCGCGTTGGCTGGTCCCCGCGGCTTGGCCATGTGCAGGGGCTTGACCCGGAGGTGGAGGCGTTGTGTGCGGCGGCAGCCCGGTTGTTCGAGCAGCTTGGCGCGCATGTCGAGCAGGCCGACCCCGGCTTCAGCGGCGCGGATGCCCGCGGTGCGGCAGACATGATGTGGCAGGCCGGCGCGGGAGCCCTGCTGAAGGGCCTGCCCGAGGCGCGGCGCACCGAGCAGGATCAAGGCTTCGTGGCAGCCGGGGTGGCAGGCCTTCGCCATGGTGCGACCGACCTTCTGGCCGCCTTCCAGACGCGCGCCGCCATTGCCGAAGCGATGCGACGCTATCATGAGCGCTTCGATCTGCTGCTCACGCCGACCATGCCGATCCCGGCCATCGAGGCCGGGCGTGATGCGCCGGCGGATGGCAGCTTCGGCTCTGACTGGATGAACTGGTCGCCCTATACCTACCCGTTCAACCTGACCGGCCAACCGGCGGCATCGGTGCCCATCGGGAAGACCATGGCTGGCCTGCCGGTTGGCTTGCAGATCGTTGGGCCAGCACGCAAGGACCATCTGGTGATGCGCGCAGCACGCGCCCTCGAAAGCGCCGCCGGGTATCGCGGGCTCTAGGTTCGGACCTGTCGGCGCGACAGGTCGAACGTCCAAGCCGCCGGGAAGCCAAGTTCGAGCTGGTGGCGGGAGCCGAGCGGGCTGACAACGACCTGTGCCTTGGACGCGCCGCCCGTCAGGTCGACATACGTTACATACGCGGTCGCTTGACCGCCGGTGTCCAGCGACAGCTTGCTTGAGCCAGCGCACCGACCGCGTGGACCCTGCCCTTGCCATTGTAGGCGGGATAGCAGGAGGCAACTGCCTCGGCAGGGCTGACCGAGAAATAGCTGTCGACACAACGCGTGTTGACGTTGGTCAGGCGCGGGCCCGCACCAAACGACCAGACGCCGTTGGGATCGGTGAAGGCATCGAGCTTGAGTTCGCTGACGAGGCCTGCATGGCCGCGTACAGCCTGGCGCAGTTCGGCGCGGGCGCGCAGCCAGTTCGTTGGATAACATCGCCGAAGCCGCCGATCTCGACGCCGAACGGCACCTTGTCGAGGCCGCGCAGGCGGCGCTGGTCCTTGCCGGCGCGCGGCATCAAGAGGGCCGCACCCGCTCCAGCCCGCCAGTTGTCGCCGTTGACGAGGCCGATCGAGATCGCGTCATCCTCTGCTGATCACCAGCGCACGATGCCGGCGCGGCCGAAGCTGATGCTGGGACGATAGGCGATCGGGAAGCAGTCAGAACCCCCGTTGCCGGGCTGCATGCGCACGCCGGCACCGACCGTCATCTGCCAGTTGCCGGGCTGGGTAGCGGGAGCCTTCGGCGATTGGGCAGCCGACGGCATGATGTGGATTGCAAGCGCAGCGAATGGCGGGATGAGCAGGCCGCGGCGTTTCGCCTTGGACGCGGATCCACCGGGATTTGGCCGTCGTCGCCAGCAGGCGACATGACGCGCGACAGGTGGCCACGGGCCGCCTGTTCATGCCTCGATAGTCTGAATGAAGCCGGTCAACGGACGGCCAAAAGTCATCGTTCGTGAAATCTTGCTGTGCTGCGGCATGGGGCCGCAACACCGTTCAGTTGAACGGATAGATGCCCGGCTTGAGATGGTGATAGGTGAGACGCGTGTTGTCCGATGTGGTGACGCCATCGCCATCGAGCGTGATGCGGTGCTTCTCGAAAGGCCGGAAGCCTGCCCGGTAATGCACCCGGCTTTTCAGCAGGATGTAGCGGCAATGGGCAGGATCGATGCCGATATGGGTGAAGATGCCGGCATCCCACGGCTCGTGGTGCAGACTGGTCACGACGATCTGCATACCGCCTGTCTCGAACACGGCGGTCGGCCCGGCGGTGACCTTCGAACCGGTGTACATCGGCCCACGCACGGTCCATTCGCCGTCGGACAGACGGCGGACCTTGCCGGTCAATGTCAGGGGTTTTGGTGGAAAGCCGATCGACGGCATGGCGGTCCTGCCGCCAAGATCGATGGTGATGGTGGCACCGACGCCGGCCTTCTGCATGGCCTGGACCGCGAGCGGATCCCAGACCGCGGCCATGGCGACGCCTTCCAGCCCCTGGTGCAGCACTTCGGCGATGACGGTCATCACGTCCGAGGTGCCGCCAGAGCCAACATTGTCGGCATGGTCGAGAAGGACGACCGGCCCGTCGCTGATCTGCCGGGCCCGCGCGACGGCCTCATCCAGCGGCTTGTGGACATGGAACCAGTCGGTGCGCGTGTCGCGGGCATAGGCGAGCAAGCGCTCGCGAGAGGCCTTGCCATCGCTGAGATTGGCATCGGCCACGATCACCATCGACAGTCCGGCATCCGGGATGTCGGCCATGGGGAAGCCGCCGAAGATCGAGGCGGCCAGAATGCCCTTGTGGGCCTCTTCGGCAAGGCACTCAGCGATGGCACCCTGCATCGGTTGCTCGTCGCTGCCCATGCGCAGGGTCTGGGCCAGGATGCCAGCCTGGCCCCAGGAAATGACCGGGCGCACCTCGCCGCGCAGCGCGGCAAGCATGACCCGGCCGCAGTGCAGGCCGGACTTGTACATGTCGACGTGTGGATAGGTCTTGTAGCCCACGACGACCGTGGCGTTGTCCATGATGGCATCCGTCATGTTGCCGTGCATGTCGAAGGTGATGCCGATCGGCAGGCCGGGCGCGATCTCGCGCATCCGCGCCAGCAGCGGACCTTCGCCATCCACCATGCCTTGGGGCACCATCGCCCCGTGCAGGTCGAGCAGCGCCGCGTCGAAAGGCCCCTGGTTCCGGAGTGCATCCAGAATCCGGCCAGTGAGATAGGCATAGGCGTCGCGGTCCACCGGCCCTGAAGGCATGCCCTCGGCGGCGATGGGCGTGACGATCTCCGCGCCGATCTCGTCAGCAAGGTCGATATAGGCCGCAATCGGGTGGTTGGTGCCGCGATAGGCCGTGACCACGGCCTCGTCCTCGTGCAGGCCCCAGTCCCTGAAGCGCTGCAGCGGTGTCGGCACCGGCGAGAATGTGTTCGTCTCGTGTTTCATCATTGCGAGCAGGAGGCGCATGGGCAATTCCACGGTTGATCCATGCCGCCCGGGCTGCAGGCAGCGTCCGCACAATCTGCGCGCAAGTTGACAGTCGGTGCAATGCCGTCCTGTAATCGTTTTCAGGGATGTCGCGTGCATGGGTCGCATGACCTCACGTTTGCCATCGCCCGATTGCTGAACCGACCTTGGGAGGGTCTTTTCGAGATGAGCATTTCACGTCGTGAACTGATGGCCGGCGCTGCTGCGCTGACAGGTGGATTGGCCCTTCCCGGCTCGCAGGCCGCCCTTGCGCAGGCCGCTCCGAAGGGCACCTTGCGGGTGATTCCCCATGCGGCGCTGACCACGCTCGATCCGGTGGCCACCACCGGCTACATCGTCCGCAACCACGGCTACATGGTCTGGGACACCCTGTTCGCGCAGGATGAGCAGCTTGCCGTCAAACCGCAAATGGCAAGCGGTGTCGAGATTTCCGCCGACAAGCTCACTTATCGAATCACCCTGCGCGATGGGCTCTCCTGGCATGATGACACAGCCGTGACCTCGGCTGACTGCGTTCCCTCCTTGACCCGCTGGGGGCAGGCGGATGGCATGGGCCGGCGGCTGTTCACCTATATCGAGAGCGTCACGACCGATGGCCCCAAGGTCATCGTGATCAAGCTCAAGCGCCCTTATGGCCTCGTGCTCGAATCGATCGGCAAGCTGTCGACCAACGTGCCGTTCATGATGCCCAAGCGGTTTGCCGAAAAGGCCGTGACGGATCGCCTCGGGGCGGATGACATGATGGGCTCGGGCCCGTTCCGCTGGAACAAGGCAGAGTATCGTCCAGGGGCGCGCGTCGTCTACGACCGCAATCCGAAATATGTGCCACGCTCAGAGCCGGCGTCCAACGCGTCCGGCGGGAAGAACGTCTTCGTGGAGCGTGTGGAATGGGTCAACTTCCCGGATCCGAACACGGCGCTCAATGCGCTGGTGTCTGGCGAGGTCGACTATTACGAGCAGATCCCGGCGGATCTTCTGCCCATCGTCAGCCGCGCGCCCGGCGTGAAGGTGGCCAATTTCAACCCGCTCGGAAATCTCGGCATGGCCCGCTTCAACAGCCTTGTCGGGCCGACCAACAATCCCGGCGTGCGCCGCGCCATCGCCAAGGCGATCAACCAGAGCGAGTTGCTCAAGGTCGCCATCGGCAACCCCGAGTTCTACAAGACCTGCCATTCCGTCTATCCGTGCGGCACGACGTTCGACAACACGGCCGGCTCTGATCTCATGGCAAAGTCGTCAATCGACGAGGCGCGTGCCATGCTGCGGGCTTCCGGCTACAACGGCGAAAAGCTTGTCCTGCTGGCGACGACCGATATTCCCGTGCAGAGCGCCATGGCGCAGTACACTGCCGACGTGCTCAAGCGCATCGGCATGAACGTCGATGCACAGGCGATGGACTGGGCCACCGTGCTGCAGCGCCGCACCAGCAAGAACCCGATCGATCAGGGCGGCTGGAACATGTTCTTCACCTGGTGGGAAGGCGCTGACCTGCTTGATCCTGTCATCCAGTTCGCGCTGTCCGGGCTTGGCGAGCAAGGCGCCTGGGTCGGCTGGTCGAAGGATGATGAAGCCGAGAACCTGCGCACCGCTTATGCAGAAGCGGCGACCCTCGACCAGCAGAAGCAGATCGCTGCTCAGGTTCAGGCCCGTGCATTTGAGCAGAGCTTCAACGTCTACACCGGGATGTTCTATGTGCCGACCGGGTTCCGGGAAAACATCTCCGGCATCCTCAACGCGCCGCCATTCTTCTGGAACATCAAGAAGGCGTGATGATGCGGCCCGGTCCGGACGCCGGACCGGGCATCTTTCCCCACATGGCGAGGCCGGGCCGAGCCCGACCTTGCCGCGCGCCTTCTGTCGAAGGGCTGGCCGACAGACGGCTGGCCCAAGGGACATCGCATGATCCGTCTGGTCCTCACACGCGTCCTGTCTGCCATCCCCGTCATGGGCGTGGTGGCGTTGATCGTGTTCTTCATGCTGCGCCTGTCGGGCGATCCGGCGGCGATACTGGCCGGCGACACGGCGTCCAGCGAGCAGGTCGAGCGCATCCGCGTCTCTCTGGGGCTGACCAAGCCGCTCTATGAGCAATTCTTTGGCTGGATCATGCAGTTGCTTCGCTTCGATCTCGGCACCTCGTTGTTCACAGGGCTGCCGGTGACATCGCTGATTGCGCAGCGGATCGAGCCGACGGCGATGCTGGCGCTCAGCACCATCGTGTTCTCGGTGCTGGTGGCCGTGCCAATGGGCGTGCTTGCCGCGTGGAAGGCGAACAGCTGGATCGACCGTCTGGTGATGGTGATCTGCGTGCTCGGCTTCTCGGTGCCGGTGTTCGTGATGGGCTACTTCCTGATCTTCAACTTCGCCATCACGCTGCGCTGGTTCCCGGTGCAGGGCTATACCAGCCCGTTCGTCGATTTCGGGCGCTTTGTCTCGCAGATCACGCTGCCGACGCTGACGCTGTCCTTCATCTACGTGGCGCTGATCGCGCGCATCACACGGGCCAGCGTGATCGAGGTGCTGGGCGAGGACTATATCCGCACCGCACGTGCCAAGGGCCAGGTCGAGATCAAGGTGCTGTTCCGGCATGCGCTGAAGAACGCCGCCGTGCCGATCGTGACGGTGATCGGGCTTGGTGTGGCGCTGCTGATCGGCGGCGTGGTGGTGACCGAAAGCGTCTACAACATCCCGGGACTTGGCCGTCTGGTCGTCGATGCAATCACGCGGCGCGATTATCCGATCATCCAGGGGCTGATCCTGTTCTTCGCGCTGATCTACATCGTGCTGAACCTGATCATCGACATCATCTACACCATCGTCGATCCGAGGATCAGGTATTGAGCGCCCCTGCCACCTCCTTGCCGCCAGCTCGGCTGTCGGGGCTGTTCCCGTTCCTGAAGCGTTATCCGCTTGTCGTGATCGCCGGGCTGATCCTTGGCCTGATCGTGCTGGCTGCGGTGTTCGCGCCGTTCATGTTCACGCGTGATCCGACCTCCATGTCGCCATTGCAGCGGTTGCGGCCGGCATCCGAGGCCTATTGGCTCGGCACCGACCATCTTGGCCGCGATGTCTGGAGCCGGCTGGTCTATGGCGCGCGCGTGTCGGTGATCGTCGGCCTCGCCGTCGCGGGGCTGTCGGTGATCATCGGGCTGGTGATCGGCCTGATCTCAGGTTACGTGCGCTGGCTTGATGCCGTCGTCATGCGCATCATGGACGGGCTGATGGCCATTCCGGGCATCCTCCTGGCGATCGCGCTGGTGTCGGTGTCCGGCGCAAGCCTCACCACGGTGATCATCGCCATCATGGTGCCGGAAATCCCGCGCGTTGTCCGGCTGGTGCGCTCGGTGGTGCTGACCGTGCGCGAGGAGCCTTATGTCGAGGCGGCCGTGTCGATCGGCACGCGCCTGCCGCTGATCCTGACCCGCCACATCCTGCCGAATTGCATTCCGCCCCTGATCGTCCAGGCGACCTATGTCTGCGCCTCGGCCATGCTCACAGAGGCGATCCTGTCGTTTCTGGGGGCTGGCACACCGCCGACCATTCCGAGCTGGGGCAACATGGTTGCGGAGGGCCGGCTGCTCTTCCAGATCGCGCCGTGGAACCTGCTCTGGCCCGGTGTTGCGCTGGCGGTCACGATCCTGTCGGTCAACATCCTCGGCGATGGCCTGCGCGACAGGCTGGACCCGAAACTCGCGAAGCGGATGTAGGTTATGGCGAGTCCGGTCCTGAGCATCGAAAACCTGTTCGTCGACTTGCCGGGCGGCGCTGACCGCAAGCATGCGGTCGGAGGGCTGACGCTGAGCGTCAATCCCGGCGAAATCGTCTGCGTCGTCGGCGAGAGCGGCTCGGGCAAGTCCGTGACGGCGCAGGCGGTGATGGGCCTGTTGCCGAAGGGACAATTGACCCGCAGTGGCGGCAGGATCGTGCTGGAAGGCGAGGACATCAGCCATGTCAGCATGGACCGCTTGCGGGACCTTCGCGGCACCCGCATGGCCATGATCTTCCAGGAGCCGATGACGGCGTTGAACCCGGTGATGACCTGCGGCCACCAGATCGACGAGGTCCTGTCGATTCACACAGATCTGGGCAGCGAGGAGCGCAAGGCGCGCGTGCTTGACGTGATGCGCGCGACCCAGTTGCCTGACGTGGAGCAGCTCTACGACGCCTATCCGCACCAGCTTTCCGGCGGTCAGCGCCAGCGCGTGATGATCGCGTCGGCTCTGGTGCTCGATCCTGCCCTGCTGATCGCGGACGAGCCGACCACCGCGCTCGATGTGACGACGCAGAAGCAGATTCTCCAGCTCATTCGCGAATTGCAGCAGCGGCGCGGCACTGGCGTGCTGTTCATCACGCATGATTTCGGGGTTGTGGCGGAAATCGCGGACCGGGTGGCGGTCATGCGTCATGGACAGCTGGTCGAGCAGGGCCCGGTGGACGAGGTCCTGCGGCGGCCACGGGAGGATTACACCCGTATGCTGATCAGTTCTGTGCCGAGCCTCGAGCCGCCGGCCAGGCCGGACGCGGTGGTTGGCGAGGTGGCGTTGCGCACCACGGCTCTGGCCAAGACCTATGGCGGCACCAGCCTGTTCGGCAAGGGCCGCGTGGTCAAGGCCGCCAGCGATGTGACGATCGAGGTCAGGCGCGGCGAAACGCTCGGCATCGTCGGCGAATCCGGTTCCGGCAAATCGACGGTGGCGCGCTGCGTGGCCCGGCTGATCGACCCGTCCAGTGGCGAAATCCGCATTGCCGGTGTCGATATCGCGCGGATGGGGCAGGGGGAACTGCGCCCCTATCGCCGCAAGGTGCAAATCGTGTTCCAGGATCCGTATCGCTCGCTCAATCCGCGACGCAGCGTTGGCGCCAGCATGGTCGAGGGGCCGATGAACTTCGGCATGGCGCGGAGCGAGGCCGAGCGCAAGGCCGGCGAACTCATGGTGCTGGTCGGGCTGAAGGCCGATGCGCTCGACCGTTATCCGCACCAGTTCTCAGGTGGCCAGCGCCAGCGGATCTGCATCGCGCGTGCGCTGATGATGGAGCCGGAACTGCTGATCGCGGACGAGGCGGTGTCGGCGCTCGATGTCTCGGTGCAGGCACAGGTGCTGAAGCTGCTCGACGATGTGCGCCGGCGTTTTGACCTCGCAGTGCTGTTCATCACCCATGATCTCAGGGTCGCCGCGCAGATCTGCGACCGGATCGTGGTGATGAGCAAGGGCCAGGTCGTCGAGCAGGGCCCTACGGCAGAGCTTTATGCCGCGCCGAAGCATCCCTACAGCCGGGCTTTGCTGGACGCAGCACCTGGCCGGGGCTTCGCCTTCGGGCGCGGCTGAATCAGGCGCTGCGCGCTGCCAGCGCCATGCGCGCCACGGCCTGCCGGATGCCGGCCTCGTCGGCATTGGCGAAGGCGAGCCTGATGTGGTTGTCCTGCCCGGGGCCGAAATAGGACCCCGGCAGGGCCAGGACGCCCCAGCGCACGGCCAGCATCTCGGCCACCTGCGCGGCGGCTACCCCGCCAAACGGATGGCGCACATAGGCGAAATAGGCTCCCGCCTGATCAACCGACCAGCCATTGAGGGCGCTCATGGCCTGCCGAAAGGTGCCTGCGCGGCTGTTGATGTCGGCGCGGTTCGTCTCGCGCCAATCTGCCAGTGCGCCGATGCCCCATGACAGGGCCGACTGGCCTGCGCGGGCAGGGCAGATCTGGATGCAGTCCAGCACCTTGCCGATCTCGCCCTGCAAGGTCTCGCCGGCAACAATTGCACCCAGCCTCCAGCCGGGCACGGCATAGGCTTTCGAGAAGCTGTAAAGCTGGATGAGGTGCGTGCGCCAGTCCGCTGCCTCGAACTGGCTATGGGGTCTGTCGTGGCCTGCTGGCATGAAGTCACGGTAGGTCTCGTCGAGCACGAGCGCGATGCCGGCCTCGCGGCACAGTTGCGCAAAGGCTGCGATCGTGGCGGGCGGATAAACGGCCCCGGTCGGGTTGTTGGGCGAGACGAGCACGATGGCGCGCACCTTGCCATCGTGCAGCAGCGCACGCGCCGCCTCGACATCCGGTACGAAGCCGGCCTCCGGCGTTGTCGGCAATGGGCGCGCCTCGATGCCGAGCATGGCCAGCGTCATCTGGTGGTTGAAATACCACGGCACGGGCAGCAGAACGGCATCGCCGGCGCGCGCCAGCGCCATGACCGTGGTCACGAAAGCCTGATTGCAGCCAGCCGTGATCGCGACGTTCTGTGCGGCGATGGTTGCGCCATAGCGCCGCGTGCTCTCAGCGGCGAAGGCTTCGCGTAGGGCCATGTCACCCTGGATCGCGCCATAGCGTGCGTGGGACGGATCGGCGGCGGCTGTCGCCGCCCGCGCCAGCAGGCTTTCCGGTGGAGCGGAGCCCGGCGCTGCCTGCGACAGGTCGATGCCCGGGCCATGGCGGCCATCATAGGCGGCGAGCCAGCCCTTGGCTTCGGGGATGGGGGGTGTTCCGGTATCGTGGAGCAGGGGATTGATGATGGTCATGCCGAAACACTCAAGCGCAGGCATCCGCCATGCGCAAGGGCTTGTCGGTTGGTGCTTGTCGGTTCGGGTCCTGACCGGACTTGTCGTTGCCCATGAGCGACCCACATCTGATCGGGCCGGTCGCGGCAAGAGGCCTGACGGACGCAGGCGAGGGGCAGCACGATGACAGAGCCGGATGCGGACGACGCGGTGATGGTGCTGTTCGAGCAGGTGGCGGCAGCGCGCTCCGTCGTGGCGTTCACCGGGGCAGGCATCTCGACGGAATGCGGGGTGCCAGATTTCCGCTCCCCTGGCAGCCCCTGGCTGCGCAACAAGCCGATCCCGTTCGATGCCTTCATGGCCAGCGAAGAAGCGCGCGCCGAGGCCTGGCGGCGCAAGTTCGCCATGGATGACAGCTTTGCTGGGGCGCAGCCGGGACGAGGCCACAAGGCTCTGGCACACCTTGTGAAGCGCGGCCGCATGCGCGCGGTGATCACGCAGAACATCGACGGACTGCATCAGTCATCGGGGATCGAGCCTGCGCACATCGTCGAGTTGCATGGCAATGGCACCTACGCGGCCTGCCTCAGTTGTGGCCAGCGCCACGACCTTGCACCCATCCGCTTTGCCTTCCAGCAGAAGGGAGATTTGCCGTCCTGCGTCGCTTGCGGAGGCGTCGTGAAGAGCGCCACGATCAGCTTCGGTCAGGCCATGCCGCAGGACGAGGTGCGCCGTGCCCAGGCGCTGGCCGAGGACTGCGATCTGTTCCTCGCCATTGGCTCTTCGCTGGTGGTCTATCCGGCGGCCACGCTGCCCTTGCTCGCCAAACGGGCCGGTGCGACGCTGGTGATCGTCAACCGGGAGCCGACCGACTTCGATGACATCGCCGATCTGGTGATCAGGGCGGACATCGGAGATGCGCTGGAGCCGCTTCTCATGATTGCATGACAAGAGTGTTTCTCGTTAGGGTGGTTGCTGTGCCCTATGGGTGTTTGATGCTTCGATGCTATTCTTGAATCGCGAATCGCGTTTTTGCATTGGGGCGGCAGTCGATGATCGACAAGCGGGATAGAACCTTTCCGGATCAGGCGGGTTCCGGGCAGGCAATTGCCGGGGATTCCCATGGGCCCGGACCCCTTGAAACCGGCATTGAGGTCGATGGCCGGGTCAAGTGGTTCGATGTGGCCAAGGGCTTCGGGTTCCTGGTTCCGGATATTGGCGGGCCGGACATCCTGCTGCATGTGACCATTCTCAAGCGGGATGGCTTCGGCACCGTCTCCGAAGGTGCGCGCGTGGTGGTGGAGGCCGTGCCGCGGCAGAAGGGTCTGCAGGCGATCCGGGTGATTTCGGTGGATAACTCGACCGCTCTTCATCCCGCCGAGATGCCGCCGCCTCGTACGCATGTGCAGGTCTCGGCCACGTCCGGCTACGAGCGCGTCATGGTCAAATGGTTCAACCGGCTGCGCGGCTTCGGCTTCGTGACGCGCGGCGAGGGGCAACCCGACATTTTCGTGCACATGGAAGTGCTGCGCCGCTATGGCATCCAGGATCTTGTGCCGGGCCAATTCGTGTTCGTGCGCTTCGGGGATGGTCCCAAGGGCCAGATGGCTGCCGAAGTGCGGCTGGATGGTACCTCGTCGGGTCCGATGGTCAGCTGAGATGGCCCTTGTGGTGCCGACGTTCCGCACGGGCCGGCTTGTCACAGTGCTGCGCCGCATGGTTCTGGCGCTGGGTTCCATCCTGCTTGTCGCTTGCCTTGGTTCCGGCCATGGCAACGCGCAAAATCTGGAAAAATTGACGTTGGTAACCGCCTCCGGGCGCCATGACTTTCAGGTCGAGGTGATGCGCACGCCGGATGAGCGCGCCAAGGGGCTGATGTTCCGGCGCTTCATGCCGGCTGACCGGGGCATGCTGTTCGACTTCCAGCGCGTCGAGCCGGTCGCGATGTGGATGCAGAACACCTACATTCCACTCGACATGATCTTCATCCGCGCCGATGGCAGCGTGGCCCGCATCGCCGAGCGCACAGAGCCCTTGTCGACGCGGACAATTCCGTCCGGCGAGCCGGTGCTGAGTGTGCTGGAGCTCAATGGCGGCATCGCCGAGAAGATTGGCCTCAAGCCGGGCGACAAGGTCGAGCACGGTCTGTTCAAGCTGCGATAGACCTTTTTCTCCCGGCTCGCCATGGCGGTTCAAGGCTGGCGCGAAGGCAGGCTCCAAAGTGTCCGGCAGGGAGCGGTATTTCTTGCCGAGGCCGGCGACGCATGATAATCGCTCACGTCTCGGTCGATGTTTCGGGGTGTGGCGCAGTCTGGTAGCGCGCGAGTTTTGGGTACTTGAGGTCCTAGGTTCGAATCCTAGTACCCCGACCATCGACCGGGTCTGCCTCGCCAGAGGTGTCAGCCAAAGGTTGGCAACACAGGGGTTTGCGACACGATGACCGCCAGGATCTACCGCCCCGCCAAGACCGCGATGCAGTCCGGCACGGCCAAGACACGGTGGTTGCTCGAATATGAGGCTGAAGCGCCTCGCGAGGTCGAGCCGCTGATGGGCTGGACCTCCTCCGGCGACATGAAAAGCCAGCTCAAGCTCTGGTTCGACAGCGCCGAAGAGGCTGTGGCCTACGCCGAGCGCAACGGCATTGCCTACCGCGTCGAGATGGCTGCCGAGCCGAAGCGGCGTGGCATGTCCTACTCTGACAATTTCAAGTATTCCCGCGTTGGCCTCTGGACCCATTGAGCCAGCGTGTGTGGCGCAATGGCCAAGCGTGTCTGACTCCGTAGCTCAGTTGGATAGAGCAACAGCCTTCTAAGCTGTGGGTCGCTGGTTCGAATCCAGCCGGGGTCGCCACTTCTTTTACCGCAGTCGTCCAAGATTGTCCGTAATTGCCTGTCATCATCGCGCTCAGATAGCC
>Ga0164293_10000228_pt1 | contig 41829 bp, 28 predicted proteins | sample GEODES118metaG_FD_111487 | JGI IMG/M metagenome (GOLD analysis project Ga0164293, IMG submission 111487) | Eutrophic lake water microbial communities from Lake Mendota, Wisconsin, USA - GEODES118 metaG | ecosystem: Environmental > Aquatic > Freshwater > Lake | place: USA: Lake Mendota...
ACAATATAAGGCGGCACTTAAATGGGATGAACTTAATAAGTTTCATGGACATACACTTTCATTAGACTATACTATTGAAAATGGGGTATCAGACTATATCATAAAAGTTGCAACCAACACCAACACCAACACCAACACCAACACCAACACCAACACCAACACCAACATGGTGAAAAAAATACATGAAATCTCATATCCAGAGAATGAGTTTGTTTATGACCTCACTACAGAAAATCATCACTTTGCTGCAGGTGTAGGAAATATGATAGTTCACAATACAGATTCTGTATTCTTCACATTCAATCTTGCAACACCGGACGGCACGCCGATTCGCGGAAAGGATGCACTGGAGATTACGATTGAGTTTGCAAAAGAGGTCGGGCATCTTGCGACACGATTCTTGAAACAGCCGCATGCGTGGGTGTATGAAAAAACGCTTATGCCATTCTGTTTGCTATCGAAGAAGCGATATATTGGCATGTTGTATGAAGACAAACCGGAGAAACCGAAACGAAAAAGTATGGGTATCGTTTTGAAGCGTCGTGATAATGCACCCATCGTAAAAGACATCTATGGCGGTGTAATCGACATTCTAATGAAAGAACAAAATGTCGAAACCGCAATTCAGTTCTTAAAATCATCGCTACAAAATTTGGTCGATGAAAAAGTGCCGATGGATAAACTGATTATTTCAAAATCGCTTCGAAGTGGATACAAAAACCCGGCACAAATTGCACATAAAGTATTGGCGGATAGAATGGGTAAACGTGACCCCGGAAATAAGCCAAGTATTGGTGACCGAATCCCGTTTGTGTATATCCAAAATCCGGACAAGAAAGCGTTACAAGGCGAGAGAATAGAAAACCCCGAATATATCCTGGCGAATAAAATAAAACCGAATTATGCCTTCTATATTACGAATCAGATTATGAAGCCTTTGCAGCAGGTGTTTGCACTGGTGTTGGAGAATATTCCGAGTTATAAGCGGCATGTTCCTGCATTGCGGCGGTCGATTGAATCATGGAATGACAAACTACTGGATGGCGAAGATGAGGAAAAAATAAAGAAGAAGATAACGGATTTGCGGAATAAAGAAGTGAAGAAGATTCTATTCGATGATTATTTGATTGAAATTGATAATGCGAGTAAGAAGAATCAGAGCATTATGAACTTCTTCAAGAAGAAATAACGATAAAAATAGTAAAAAAAATAATATAAAATATATTCACCATATATTATTTTTTTTTTGTTGTCAACGCCGAATAATTTTGTTGACTAAAACCCCCGCAACTGCAATCCACATCGCATTGATGATACTTGAACCTTCGCTGATGATCCACCGCATGGCGATACAATGGGGTGCCGAAATCATGAACGGCGACAGAAGGAATCCTAAAATAGTATAAGGTGCACAAAATTCAGGGTATAAATGTATTGCCGCATAATGCAACACAATCCACATGATATAGTATCCGCATGCATGGTATATCCACGAGAAAATAGGCCATAGTCTTTTGAATTGATTCCACATCCATATTAGCCCGTTGACAAATACATTGTCGTAAATATTAAATGACCATGGCAAAATCACACGAAAGTCGTAGTCATCATTGTTGGGGTCATCGGGATTGTTCACAGGATACATGAAGGATGATCTGCGAGGCATCTTGGTATCTTGGTATCTTGGTACTGGTAGCGTCGTTTGTTATTGCTGTATACTCATATTATAACCATTTTTGGTTTCAATTTTCTGTAACCCCCATCCCCTGATACTACCCACCCACGCCCAACACTACAAAGCAATTAATCTACTTCATCATATACATTGTTTGTTTCATTGCTTTCGGTATTCGCAGTGGTGTCTGCAGTATTCGCCGCGGCATCTGATGTTTCATTATTTAGTCTCGCCCTTGTATTGTTCGTATTTGAAAATAGTTGAGATAATGTTGACAGATATGCATTTGTAACGTCTTGACCCTGCACGGCATTGATGGTAGGTCGCGGCATATCAAATGAAAATACAAAAGAGTCATCGTTAATATTATCAATTGACAAATTGTCTAAATTGCTATTGTTTCTTATATTGTTTATAATATTTGAAAATGTAGTTGTCGGGGTTGTCGGTGCGGGAGCAGCAGCAGCAGCAGCAGCAGCAGCAGGAGCCACAACACATCTACATAAAGGGCACGTTGAATGCGATTCAAGCCACGTCATGATACGAAAAGGGACAAAACAATGTCTGCACTCTTTTAAGCGAAGGACTATTGAAGTCGAATTGAATACATCTCTGCTAATCGGACATTCCGTATTTAGTATTTGATCTGCATCTATAGAATCATAGTTTACTATCTCGGTATTTTCTTCAATCTCTTGGATAGTAAGCCCGTCTCGGTTTCTTCTAATACCCCTGTTTGCACTTTGCCCAAGATTGGGACTATTATTATTATATAGCGTGCTTGGATTCAATCCTAAAAAAACATTTCTTGTTCCAAAAATAGAATTCAGATTATTATTGGGTAGGGGCGGCAGAGGCTGTGGGGGTGGCGGGGGTGTATTTGTTGTATGGGAAGTCGTCGGACGCGAAGATGCAGGCAGTGGCGCAGGTTGTGATGTATTTGAATTTTCATTTGTTTCTCTCGATTCTCTCGTTTCTATCGCTTCGAGATGACGCTGCCTTCTTTCACTTTGTAGTTCTATAATATTCGAAAGATTGCTTTCAAGGTTTAAAAACATATCTTGTGTTCTTGCAATAAACGATGATATATTGACAATGAGGTTAAGGTAACCATACTCGAAATCCATATTATACGGACTATCATAAAAAGAATTATGAACGCTATACCCCCTTGAGGTGCTATCGTGGGGTATGATATTGTTTCTAGTATTTTCAGTAGTATTGGTATTCGTGTTCGTGTTCATAGTATATGTGAGATATTTGTGAGATATTATATATATATAATAAAAATGTTTAAATATTAATTTGTATAATATAATAACTACAACTTGCTTATAAGTATATACAAAATGACATCAACGCCGGTAGAAAAATTACCAAACTACGCGAATGGTGGTATAACGGGTCTTACAAATTTGGGGAATACATGTTTTATCAACTCGTGTATTCAGTGTTTATCGCATACATATGAATTCAACAACTTTTTATCAAAGGGTGATGGGAGTTATAGGAAAAGCTTAAATAATAAACCAGAGTCGGTTCTATTAGTAGAATGGGACGACCTTCGCAAACTTATGTGGAGTCAAAATTGCGTCATATCACCAGGTAGATTTATTAACTCTGTGCAACGTATTTCAAAGGCAACAAATCACGAATTATTTTCCGGGTGGTCGCAAAACGATTTACCCGAATTTTTAATTTTTCTTTTAGAGTCATTTCATAATGCACTGACGCGCGAAGTTATCATGGATATCAAAGGAAACATTCGAACAAAAAAAGACGAAATGGGTAAAAAATGTTATGAAATGATGAAACAAAAATATACAAGAGACTACTCGGAAATATTAAATATATTTTTTGGAATCCATGTTTCTGTTTTGACGCCGGTTGCCACGTCGTCGTCACGCGACGCGGATACGAAATATCTAAGTATAACACCAGAACCATTTATGATTATTCATCTTCCGATTCCGACTAAAGAAGAGCTGCACATTGAGAAAACGGATAAGAATATTACACTATTTGATTGTTTTGATAAACAATGTGAAAAGGAAACATTAGACGGAGATAATATGTGGTTTAACGAGGCTACAAATAAAAAAGAAGCGGTAAATAAAAGAATTACATTTTGGAGTCTTCCAAATGTAATGATAATTGATATTAAGAGGTTTATAACGTCATATGCAACGGGAAGGACAAAAAAGAACCAGGCATTTATTGATATTCCGTTACAAGATGTCGATTTTTCGCGATATGTAGAAGGATATGGAAAGGAAGCATATATATACGACTTATATGCGATTTGTAACCACCATGGACAAGTAGAAGGTGGTCACTATAGTGCAACAATTAAAAATGCAAATGGGAAATGGTATAACTTCAATGATACTAATGTAAAAGAAATAACCATAGACGCAGATATGATTAGCGGTAATACACCATATTGCCTTTTTTATCGAAAAAAGGGTATGAATAAGCAAAATACTTAAAATACTTAACTTACATAAAATTAAAACATAAAATTAAAACATAAAATTAAAACATCAAATTAAAACATCGAATCAAAACATCAAATATATTTCTATAAAATAAAATTTATATCTAGTTTTATATATAGTATTTTATATATATAAAATGAGCATAAGTTATAATTCATTAACAGGTTTACAAGGTGACCCATTACAATATATTAGTCAAATAGCAACAACCGGTAAAAAAGAGTTAGATTCAACATCCGTAACTACACGTATTATTATTATAGTGGTTTTTGTTATAGTTTTAGTGTTATATTATTTTCTATTTTCTTCTTTAGGAAATAAAGGTGCAGGAGATGGGGGTGTCGGTGGTATAGGGTCAGGTGCTGGTACCGGCGGCGAATCATCCGGCAAAAGAACACTGGAAATTATACTATGGAGTGTTTTTATAATTCTTCTTATAATCAATGGTTTCCAATATTTTTTCAATGTAAATATAACCGCAGGAATTAAAGATTTATTTACAGATAAACCAAAGATAGACTTGACGATTCAGCAACCACCAGGTGAAAGTGCTGTCCCACAAATAAAACTTGTAAAAGAAGTATACAATATTCCAGATAATAAGTATACATATGATGATGCAAAAGCGATTTGCCAGGCATATGGTGGAGGTTTAGCAACATATGACCAAGTCGAATCCGTATACAATAAAGGTGCAGAATGGTGCAACTATGGCTGGTCTGATGACCAAATGATATTATTCCCTACACAGAAGAAAACATGGGAGAAGTTGCAAACGATAGAAGGTCATAAGGACGATTGCGGACGCCCTGGAATAAATGGAGGACGTGTTGACAATCCCAATGCACGATTTGGTGTAAATTGTTATGGTTATAAGCCGATTATTACTGCTGCCGAACAAGCTTCAATGTTGAACACGCCGGTTTACCCCGTTAGCATGAAAGACCAAGAGTTACAACGTAAACTGGAATACTGGAAGAAGAAAGTTCCCGAAATATTGCTTTCGCCGTTTAACAAAAATAGTTGGAGCATATTAGGGTAAGGTAAGGTAAGGTAATCATTTTTCATAATTTTATACGCGAATATAAAATTATTAATTTTCAAATAAAATATACACCAGTATCGGATGAATATACGGAATGACTGGCGATCGATTAAAAATCTGCAAATCTTACTTTCTTAGTTTTTCTTTGATTTGGTTTTTGTTTTCCTTCCCGTTTTTCTAGTAACTTCTGTGTATTTATTTTAATTGATTTCTTTTTTTGTGGTTTCTCACCTTTATCTCCTTTCTCACCTTTGGAAAGTTCTATATCTAAATCCAAATCAGAACCTGTAGACCCCGTAGTTCCCACAAATCCTTCCTTAACTTTTTGGAATATTGCACCTTTATTTTTTCTTGTTTTTTTATCAAATAATTTTTTCTTATCCATAGATACAAGACTAAGCAGCTTATCGTATGTGGATTCGTCTAACATTCCATTTGTTATATCTATTTCGTCTTTCTCACCCTTCTCGCCTTTCTCACCTTTCTCTCGTTGCAAATGAGGTTGCACGGGTTTATAATTGAATACCTTGTGTTTGGTCATCGGGTGACAATAGTATAGCCCAGACGGAACAACTAAATCCTCCATAAGTTTTGCAATGCGTATATCGTCTTTACTTTTACCTTTTATATCATGTCCATGTTGTGAATTTAATGTATTTTTAAGGAGCATATTGCTAATGTTATAACCACAACTTGTTACTCCTGATTCTGTTTTACAGAAAATAAGATCGTCCTGACGTAACATCGTAGTATTGATATGTGGGTTTTTATTTTATTTGTTTTATATGTGCTATTTGCGTTATATGTATATACCTATTATATACATATAAATAATATTGGATAAGATAACGATTATTACATAACTAATTATAATAACGTTTAATTTCGGGAACAACCTTATGTTCACGTTTTCCTTTAATATATTCCATGATTTGTTTCACCTGATTTTGGTTTGAAATAATATCACCCAAACACTTCTCTAAAAACCCTAAAGTAATTGGTGCAGTTTGTTTTGTTTCACAAAATTTGAGTTTTCCATCTGAAATATTTATAATGTTATTGTTCATGTCGTGTTCGCTGACGTAGTCTATTATTTTATCCTCCGTATCGTTCTTGCGTGTTCGCAATTCTTTAACTTGTTCGTTCAAAAGTTTCAGTTCATTGTCTAGTTCCACCCACCTTTGAATAGTCTTTTCTAAATTTGCGTTATTTGCGGCACCACCCCCGTTGTTAGCCTTAGATTGCATAATGTAGTGTAGATATGCGTGCGTATGTTGTTATAATATAATATAAAATAATATCTAAATTTGTTTTACATATTATTAGATTATATTTTTTATATTTCTTATATTTCCACTTGCTATAGTTCGCTGTATTATTTATTCACTTGCGATTCTTGCGCGTGTGTTTTCCGTAACTCTTTGCATATGTCTGTTGTGCGGCCAACAAACCAAGAGGAACAAGTGCCTCTTTCAGTAAAGCACCAAAAGATGCAAACATACCACCACTTTGGGTTTGTGCTTGTTGTTGTTGTTGTGCTTGTTGCATAGCTGCAGCTTGTGCCTGCGCTTGTGCTTGGGTCATACCTTGTGCCATCTGTTGCTCGCGAGTATTACTATCACCAAATGATTTCGGAGATATTTTTTTAGAAGACTTTCCGGCATTCTTACGTCCATGTCCACGTCGTTTAGAACGACCACCACCGGCTTGTCCTTGACCTTTTAAAGCAAATTCATTTAATGCTGCCGCATTTTGTGCAGGAGAACCCTGTGCAAATCCGCTTAAAAACGATTTAAACCCCGCCGCTGCAGAGGCAGCAGTTCCTGGAGGGGCACTAGTATTCCACGAACCACTACTACTACTAGGATAAGGAGAAGAATCTAAAAGAGCTCGACCACCTCTTTTAGAACGACGATGCCGATGCCGACTTGTTCTTGATTTGTATTTTTTTGCCATTTAACTCTATTATATTATTTAGTTAGAAAAATAAATTTTATGATATAGTAGCTTATTTCATTATTTTTTATTTATAACTTTTAATTAACATAATAAATATGCCTAAAACTAAAAAGAAGCTAATTATAACTAACAACAACGAGAGATAAATATATGGATAAATTTCTTCCAAAATTAAACTAATAATGGGTTTAAAAAGATTCTTGAGCTCCTTTTTGACTTCATCCTTTTTAATAAACTCTAAACAATAGTCGTATATTTTATCTTTAAAATTATTGTCTTTGTTGCCATCCTTCTTGTCTTCCTTCTTGTCTTCCTTCTTGTCTTCCTTCTTGTCTTCCTCCGAAGTCACACTACTATGTAACATGTATTTGCGAACTAAAAATACAAACTAATATTTTATAAAGATATAAAAAATATCTATTTTTTGCGTGTTATTATAATCTATATTTTCTCTCTATGCATTAAATGGATATTCACTCATCCTCTAATGCAAACGTCTGCACGACATATACTAATTATGATTTTAGCAAAGTTTCGCTAATACACCCCGAATCATTGCATGGCGGAAGCGGAACCTTCTTTACGAAAATAGGTATAGGGATTAAAAATGAAGCTTTATACATACAAACCCCTAAATGTATTACCAAGCAAGGAGTAATTACTACCCCAGGTAAAAAGGCATATATCGACTTAATGTTTTCTAACGAAGATACATCTTTTATTGAATTCATGGAAAATTTAGAAAAATCGTGTATTGAAAAAATACACGAAAAGAAAAATTCATGGTTTACAAACGATATTGACCAATCCGATATCGAAAATGCATTTACATCAGCACTAAGACCATTTAAAGGTGGTAAATATTACTCAATGCGGGCTAATATAGCCCCGTCAAAAAATCTTATGAAAATGCCTACATGTTTTGTATTCGATGAATCAGAAAAAAAACTAACCATCGATGATATAAAACAGGAAAGTGACATAATATCCGTTTTAGAAATACAAGGTATCAAATTTACTCAAAGAAGTTTTCAGTTTGAAATCATATTACGTCAGGTTCTTATTGTGGCAGATAAACCTGTGTTTCAATCATGTTTAATTAAGAAAACTACAGATGCGGGTGTATTATCAACAAATATACGTGATTCTGAAAGTAACCAATCTCACGAAGAACGCGAAGAACGCGAAGAACGCGAAGAACGCGAAGAACACGAAGAACAAAAAAATATAACGGATTCTTTAGCAGTTTCACATACTATAGAAAAAGATGTCGATATAAATCCAAGTATAAATACCATCCGACCCAAACCCATATCAAATACATTATCATCTCTAGCATCGTCTACTATGAATAAAAACGAAAACAAGAAAAAAAATGAAAACCCCATCGAAAACGTAAAACCCTTGGAGACTAAAGATATTAAAGATAATAAAGAGATTACAGAAATTACGGAAATAGATTTAGAAATAAACGATGATGAAAAAATAAAAATCAAAAAACCGAATGATATTTATTATGAAATATATAAAGCCGCCAAAGAAAAGGCCCGAGCTGCAAGAAAGTTAGCATTCGATGCATATTTAGAAGTTAAAAAGATTAAGAATACTTATATGCTTGATGATTCCGATTCTGACACAGACTATAATTCCGATTCTGATTCCGATTCTGATTCTGATTCTGATTCTGATTCCGGAGCTGAATATGGTTCTGGTTCTGGTTCTGGACATGGACCTGGCTCCGTGACGGGTTCTGGTTCTGGTTCTGAAACATACTATTCATAAATATTTATCGTATTAAGGAATTTTATTCATATGACAACACTATACTTTTTTGAGTGTTGTTATAATTTCTTATTTATTATTTTTTATTTCTTATTTGATAATTAATATTAAAATTGTAAAAATATTTTATCATTTATTTTATATAATGATGCTCAAAGACTTACAGAAAACATTTAAGACACATCACGTTCTTTTACTTTTAGGAGGAATCGTTCTTATTTACGTGATTATGAACTATTCTTCAAATAAGAATTTTATGCCTGAAAGTATGGCCTCCAAAAATAGACGTGCTTCTGGTAACGAAAATTCATACTCTCCTTCATCGATGGTGCCGGCTGGTGCCAATGAAGGGACATTTGCGACGGACTCTTCTCCATTAAATGCAAGCGACTCTAACTTGTCGGGCATGCCTTCCAATTGCACCGGCAACAACACTAACAATCCATCCGACCTTCTCCCCAAAGATGGTAACAACGCGTGGGGTCTTCAGCCAATGGGAAGCGGTGACTATTTAGGTGTCAACTTTTTGAACGCAGGTTATTTGAATGGTATCGATACTGTAGGAAGCAGTCTTCGTAACGCCAATTTGCAAATTCGTTCTGAGCCGCCCAATCCTCAGCTTATTGTAAGCCCTTGGCAGAATACTACTATCGAACCCGACACCTTCCGTCAACCCCTTGAAATTGGTTGTGGTAAGCAGTAAATATCAAAAAACATCTAGGTATATTAAGCATTACACATAATAATAATAATTATATAGTGATTATATATAATTATCAAGTTTACTAACCGGTATTCATACCATAGCACAACGCAGCACGGCATAACATGAATACAATAAATTATATAGTAGCAATAGGCATATTAATAGTATTTATAAAGTATTATTTTGATAATGACATGGTTGGTTTGAATTGTATAACTTCTAATGTAGATGGAAATAAATATTGTGTTCGCGAAAGACTTAAGCAAGAAATGGCGGCAGACTTATTAGCAAGTGTTACAAAACACATGAAAACGTTGGTGGCGTATATGCAAAAGACATATCCTACATATGAAAATGTGCAACGACTTGTTAAAAATTTCAACCCCCAAACTATTATGGAAACACAAGTTGATAGTGAGCACACCGCGTATAGTGAAAATAAGGGTGAAAAAATTGCATTCTGTTTAAACACGACAAAAACAGGAGATACACTTATTGATAAAAACACACTGACATTTGTATCTATTCACGAACTGGCGCATACGATGTCGGAATCTGTTGGACACAAGGAAGAGTTTTGGAAGAATTTCAAATTTTTACTTGAGAATGCGGTGCGTATTCATATTTATAAAGCTGTTGACTATTCAAAAAAACCCATATCATATTGCGGTATGATGATAGATGAAAGTCCGTTATATAGAGATTAAGTGTCCTTATACCCCCCCCCGTATAATATATACTATAAAATAATATATTTATAGTATATATTTATTCAGCATTCATTACTATTGCATTGCATATGCCAAAAAATTCAATAATTAAAAGTAATTTTCTTGAAAACTATTATAAACATAAATATTCGCTATGCATTATTATTATTATTTTCGGGTGTATCATGTTACTACACTATAATTACTCCATAAAAAAGCAGACAAAACTTATAGAAAACTATACACCATCTGAACTAAAAAAAATAGCAAATAAAATGGACGAAGTAGATACAGATCCGGAACAAAAAACCATGGATCTTTCCAAATTATTAACCATGGATTTGTCTGGTGTTATAAAAAGACTTTTTGGTTCAAAGTGTTTAGCCGGATGTATGAGTCCGAATAACACAAATAGAAAAGACTCAATGTGCAAAAAAGATGTAAAACCATATGGGGTGGTTTTAGAATGTCCATGGAGATGCGATATGAAAGAGTTTAATAAACAGATGGAGACAGATTTAATGTTTAAGCAAGAGATAATATCAAATAATTTAAAAATGTGTTCTGTTGATAATGAAAATATTGATTGCGGAGGTTGTGTTCCGTTGCGTATTTTTGACTAACCATCATAACAACACTATGAACAAAACATCGAAAATAATATTTCATGATCACCCGCCGTCATATTAATCATGTCACATTTACCTATATCGGCATTTTTTACATAAAGTATAAGATTACTTTTTTTTTCATTACTACTTTTATACGAAGTGAATAATTCTTTTATTCGTTTTTCATCTGTATATTTTATTTTTTTAAACACAATATAGTAAACATTCAGTAGAGTTTTATCGGGCGTATTATTATCAATACACTTTTGTTTTTCGAATCGAGTAATATGATATTTATTCATATTTTCCAAAAGAGGAAAATATGTATCACATTCATAATCATTATCTATATAGGTAATATAATACTTCGATAGTTCTGTATTCATCTTGTGTTTTATAAATTCTTGATATACCGACGAACCCCCTATAATCCAAATGTCATTAAAATTACATGAAACTGATTTCATTTTTGATATTTTCTCTCCTTTCTCTCCTTGACCATAACATAAATTCATTGCATCGTCAATAGACGATGAGAATGCAATGTCGCGTTGATCCAATACTAGCAACCTTTCGACATTTCTAGTAAGAACTATATTAAATCGACAAGGAAGAGGTTTATATTTTTTAGGTAACGAATCCCACGTGTTTCGACCCATGATTACTACATTTTTTTTATCCCCATCGCCTAGATAGTTCCCTGATGTTTTTTTAAAGAAGTAACTCATATCCTCTGATATTTTCCAAGGAATTTTATTGTTAAATCCTATACCATTATTTTTACACATTGCAACGATTAGTTTTACACTCATTTAGTATTATAAACACGACTTTAACGAGAGACAGATATATTTACTATATAGTAAATAAACTATGATACTTTTAATATAGTAAAGATTAAATTAAAGATTACGGATTATATTAAAGATTATAGGTATATATAAGATATTATATCTTATATTATATCTTATATATATTATATATAATAGCCATATAGCCATATAGCCATAATGCGGGATAGAATAAAAAAAGATATATTTAAAGTAGCTTATATAAATAATAAAAGAGACGAAACAAATAATCAAATCCCGGATAAAGTAGTTATTTTTTATGGAAAAACAGATCCACTAACAAAAAGAAATTGGGAAATCACAGAAGACGAACTAAAGCGGCGTTTTACTGCATTTATCGCTACAGATCCACAGAAGCTTGTTCAATATCTGGAAAACGAAGACTTGGCGAGAGAATTAGAAAAATTAGAAAATGTTGAACCAGAAGAATTACAACAACAAGAAGAAGTAATACAAAATCTAATTCTTTTTCAAAAAATTTTTAGTTACAATGAAATAAAAAATATTGTAAAATTTAATATAGATACCATATTTTCGTTTGAATGTTTATATGGAGATGACACGATTGAAACTATTAAAAAAAAGATTATAGCGAATATTAAACTAGAAAAACCGATATCATTTGATGAAGTATATCTTTTTTCCAAACAGGGGATAATGTATACGCCGACGCAACTATATAATAAGTTATCCAACAACGATACAAAACTTGTTACTAAAAAATCACTTATCGACTTTCTAACAAATTCGCATAGAAACAATCTTAAACAAGAATGCGAACTTATTTTACACGCTGATATCGAAGAGCTGAAAGATACATACGCCTATGACGATATTATAGAGCTTTTTTACAAGTATAAAAGTGCAGATATAAAAAGAGCAATCGAAGGCGTCGGTGTCGGTGAGGGGGTCGGAGAGGGTGTTGAGGGTGTTGAGGGTGTTGAGGACGACGATGAAGAAGAACTGCTTCTACAAGAGTTACCAATTATTGAAGATATTCCCATAGGACAAAAATTCGTATATCATCGCGAAGAGATTGTTTATAATGTTAATCCATTTAATGTAAACGAAATAGACCCATTTATCAAAGAGCAAGGTAAAAATATAATTTCAACAACAAATAAACAAATTCTGCTCGACTATGAACCGATCATATGTCAAACTATATTTTTATGTTTAGCTGAAGATGTTTTAGAGTATGTAGACGTAGTAGAAACAAGCGAAAGCGAAAGCGAAAGCGTAAGCAGAGTCCTCGCACCGAAAGATATGATCCAAATATACTTTCCCTATTTGGCTGAGAAAGAATTATTCACAATAAGCGACTTGCAAACACATAGACAAGAATTATTATCATCAACGGAGGAATTAATACAAGACAAAAACTACAAGGATATTACTGACAGCGTAAATCTATTTTACGAAGCATATTATCAAAGAACCACAGATCTACCATATATGACAAATGGAATTTACTCAATCGACTTTGAAATAAAACCAGACAATGTTTTCAATGTTCCGATTGATATGTTATTTAAAATTATACATACAAATGATGAAAAACCATTAATCAAATTAACAAGAGGAAGATTTGAAGAAAAAATGTATCGCCTATACGCAAATCGTATTGCCGAAAATGGCAAAAGAATTCCTTATTTAAAAATAAGTGCAATAAATAAAATAATAAAAGAATCAACAACCGAAAGACGTCTGGCGATTATTATTCATTGCATTTATTCCATACAGAACGAAGAAGGAGAAGTAGTAAAAGATTATATCATTCCAATACGTTGCGAATTTGATACACGTGGAAGTATATTTATTTCATTCCAAGTTGAACAACCTGTTACCGATAGAGAGGCAGAAAATATAATAAAAGAAAGCGTTAATCCAGTAATTAACGAAGTTGCTATATTTTTGAGTCAAAATGGTTATACTATGAATTTATTTGAAGATTTATACCATAAAAATGTAGTCATTCGTGAAATAAAATATAAATCGGTTTTAAATTTACCTCCCAAATTCAAATTAGATATTGCAAAAAATATTAGCTGCATATCAAGTATTTTCAATATCATAAACTACAACGAGTCTCAGCGTGTTATTATGAGATACAAACGTGTTTCAAATTATAATGAGTTGGAAGGTCGCGAGGCATTTATTGTTGAACTATTTTTAAAATCCAGTTATCAAGAAGATGTAATACGCGGACTAATGGAGAATTTCAAAATAACACACGCTCAGGCACTAAAAGATGTGACAGAATTATTAGACAGAATGCAACTTTCGGAATTAAATAAGAAAATGCGAATAAAACTAAATACACATCCGGGATTTTTAACAACTATCACACTTTTGCAAATAAGCACATCGGGCAATTTAAAAATTGAAGTTGAGAATATAGACAATATATATTATTTGGACCATGTCGAAAAGATGATTGACTCTCTAATCCGCATACTTCAAAATAAAAAAACCGAACCTATAACCAATATACCACATGAAGAAATAGAAAAGTTATGCCATACATTCACAGGTCCTGATGGATTAAAAAGTAAAAAGGAAATAAAAGAAGTGAAAGAGTTTGTGATCCATGGAGACAAATCAGTGCTTACCGATGTAGCAGTATCCGGCGAAAATGATGCAGATGAAATAATATTTGATTTTGAAAATTTACAACAAACACAAGAAGGAGATAATCCAATAGATGATATTGATTTTGAAAATTTACTACTTGGGAATTTATCAGATGAAAGCGAAGGCGAAGGCGAAGGCGGCGAAAGCGGCGAAAGCGGCGACGAAAAAGACCCTATGATGGCGGAACCGGAAGCATTGGTAACAAGCGAACCCGAAGAAGCACCAGTGGCAGCACAAGCCACGATAGCAGCAGTAAAAGAAAAAACACCATCACCTGCATCTTCTGAAGAATCTGGTAGTCCCGGAATCGATATTGAAAATATAGAAGGGTTATCTAGTTCTGAAAGCGATGGTTCCGAAAGCAAAGAGAGTGACGCAGGATTTGATATTGAAAATATACAAGGATTATCGGATGATGAAAGTGGTAGGGGTAGCGATAGCGATAGCGAACACAGCGGAGGTGCAAGTGACACTGAAAGCGAAGAAGAGGAAGAAAAGGAAGAAGAGGAAGAAGACCTTCCCGAAATCGAAGAAATTAAACCAATTGGTAGTGATGTTTCACCTTCTTCCCCAGAAGAAGAGGTAGCGATATCGGCGTTGCCCCCTAAAAAATTAAAAACATTAGGAAAAATTAGTATTGGACAAAAAGCACCAGCAGTAAAAGGAAAAGGCATGGGAAAAAGCATGGCACCTATTCGCATGCCTGTTTCGGGACCTGATTCAAGTTCAGATTCAGATTCAGATTCAGTTTCGGAGTCAGAATCCAGATCCGGACCAGAACGCGGGCGTGTTGAACAAGATATCACGGGGGCGAGTTTGTCAAACCCCAATCCTTTTTTTAAACGTCTTGCAGCATATGATCCTGTTTTGTTTCGTAGCCGTCCTGGTGTAAAGGAGTATTCGCGGTCATGTCCCTGGAATGTAAAACGACAACCTGTTATTTTAACAAATGAAGAAAAAGAACATATTGATAAAAACCACCCCGGATCATATAATAGAGCAATGAAATATGGATCATCTAAAAGCAAGAACTTCTGGTATATATGTCCGCGGTATTGGGATTTGCGGCGAAATGTAAGTTTGACAAACGAAGAAGTTGAAAAGCTAAAACAACGCGATGGAGATATTGTTATTCCACCAGGTGCGAAAAGCGTTCCAGCAGGAAAATACATCTTTGAATTTAAAGACAAATATCATATTGATCCATCTACAGGAAATTACAAAAATTTATCGCCGGGATTTATTGACAGCAAAGAAAGCGCGGGTAGTGAATATTGTATCCCTTGTTGTTTTAGTTCCGAAAATTTTATAAAGGATAAACAAAATTTACAACGTCAAGCATGCGGGTGTCCGAGTATTACTGCACATAATGCCCAAAATCCAAACTCGTTCAATTTTGAATGCCAGGGGAAACAAAAAGCGTTTTTAGCTAACCCCGTCCCACGTATGAGAGGTAAATTTGGTAGTTTGAAGGCATTATCCATGCAAGTATCTGAACCGGATTTTAAACAAGCAGATGAAGAAGACGCCGAGCTGCGGGCACACGAGGATGCAGAAGCAAAACTCGACCAACCCTTTCCAGGGTTAAAACCATCACGCCCCTCTTCTCTTAAAAAATTAACGTCGTTGCTGCGAAAAGAAGAACTAGAAAAAGCGACCCAACAAGGAGAAGATTTATCAGTTATTAGCGAAGGCGAAGAAGGCCAAGAAGGCCAAGAAGACGAACCACTTGTCACAGAAAAAGAGTCAATGTCCGCCTATACGCCTACGCATACTATAAGTGAAGGCGATACATCAGATTTAGAAAGCATGATGAGTCGCGATCGCGAAAAAATACTTGAAAAAGAATTCGTCGTCATGGGTCCTGAACGAAATACCGAATTACCCGCCGAATCATATGGTTATTTACTACCACAATTGCAATTATTTTTTACACATAGTTTTAAAACATGCACCATTAACGATAGAAGCACCATGTTAAAACCAAACGTGTCGTGTTTGATACAAAAGGGTGTTCAACCAGGTGAAGTTAAAAATATAAAAACATATAAATCTGTAAATAAAAAAAACTATACTATAATAAAAAAGGAATTTATATATTATAATAAAAACCAAAGTTTTATTGGGGCAATTGCGGATATTTATAAAAAATATATTGAACACGCGAGTGGGGCAGGAGCAGGAGCAGGAGCAAGACCTGTTAAAAAGATTTCAATTTCAAAAATGAAACAAATTATAGTCGATGCCATCAATATTGATTCTTTTATGACATACCAAAATGGTTCGCTTATCGATACATTTAGTTTGAAAAAATACCAAAACCCCGACACCGACCTAGATAATGAAGGTATAGACGACTATGACTACGATGCAAAAAGCGACGCAGAGTCGTTGTTTAATGAACCGGGTATGGGTGATATAACACCTAGATCAAATGTGTCTGAAACATTTGACCAAGAAGTGAGTGGAGGGGCAGGAAGCGATGACGAGGAAGACAAAGGTGGAGAAGAAAGTGAAGATCTAGAGTTGACTAGTTTTTTTAATCCTGCGACTGCGTCAGAAGCAGAGTCGCCAGAAATTCAAAACATAACAGGAATTGAAGCTTCTACTTCTCCAACCGAAGAAGAAGAAGAAGAAGAAGAACGTCCAGCCACATCACCAGCACCAACATCGGCACCGGCATCGGCACCCATTCCGTCACCAAGTCCTTCACCTCGCGTATCTGAAGTATCCATGCGAACACAACCACAGCCATTACAAGAGAAGAATTGTATTGTCGACGATACACTATTTAAGTCGCTTATCAAAAGTTCCAAGTTCAAATATAAAGATTCAGCTATTTTTAGATCCATCAAAGATAAAAGCTATAACGTGGACGACCCCCAATACGTATTTTTCAAAAAGCTGGTATGTTCATATGAGAATTTTATTCGTTATATAAAAAGCAAGAAGGCGTATATCGACTATGAATTCTTATGGGATATAATTAGTCGCCCTAATCCGAAACTATTTGTCACCGGATTGAACCTCGTTATTCTACAAATATCAAATCGCGACATTACAAACAATATAGAGGTATTATGTCCTACAAATCATTATGCAAAAGACTGGTTTGATGATAATAAGAAAACTGCAATTTTAGTAAAACGAGAGGTTAAAAATAATATCTTTTTTGAACCGATATACGAAATCCTGAATATAAAACCGCGTGTATTTAATAATTTATTTACCATGAAACCAACGGCAGGTGCGGGTGCAGGTGAACTGACAACAACGAGACTATCCCAGATACCCGCAACAATTCGAAAGATTCTTACAAAGATTAAAAGCGCCTACGATAGTCAGTGCAAGCCATACAATAGTATTCCACGCGAAGGCACCCCCAACGCATCTAAGAAATTCACCAAATTATACGAGTTTGATAGAAACCTCACTTTGGAAGAATTGAAACCTCGTCTTGTGCGCGGGAATTTCAATATTTTAAACCAAATTCTAAACTTTGATGGTAAGGTGATCGGCGTGTTTATCGAAGAACAAGAACAAGAACAAGAACAAGAATCACAAATGTCTGGAACGATTATGTGCGAACCATCGGCAATTGATCCATCTATTGAACAAATCAACTATATCGACGACGAATCACTATGGAAAACATACGATGAAACGATTATTTTTCTCAACCATGTATACGATAAAATAAAAATCCCATGCAGACCACGCTTTAAAGTAATTGATGATGGCAAAATTGCAGGCGTTATAACAGAAACCGACCAATTTATATCCATTAAAATAACAGATGAAGAAAGTGTGCAAACCGAAGGCATGTTTGATATTCCTGTATTAAATGCAAGTGATTATAATATCGCTGACTCCGAAATCAATACACACCTAAAAGTCGACCCACAGCGCGAGAAGTACGTAAAGTATATTTATCTTGAAAATAACTTTTACAACGTTTTTCGCAACATAGTAAGAATACTCATAAACAAATACGAAAACAATCAAGTCAAAGAAAATCTACTAGCCCTTATAAAACAGACAGATGCTGAAATGCCATATACATTAAAACTTGCAAATATACAAACCGAAATCCGGCGTCTTATCTCAAAATACATAACATTTGACAGCATGCACTATACGGATGCAGTTTTGGAAAGTATCGGCGAAGTCACTACAAGTTGTTTAACGAGTTTAAATAAAAACCCCGATAAGTGCAGCGAAACAAAGTATTGCGTAAAAGAAACAGACGATACAGGACGATGTAAGATGGTAATTCCAAAAAGAAATCTGTTGAATCCAATGCATAACAACGAAGTCATGTATATTGCCCGACTCGCAGATGAACTTATTCGATACAATCGCATTCGCGTCTTTATGTTTGATAGAAAAATTTTCCCATTTATGAATGTCGGTTATAATCTTAGACAAGACGAAATTATTTTATCACAAACTATGCTTATTAGTGGATATTTTAATAACTTGAAACCTATGATAGAGAATAAATATGCAAACTTCAATACACACGATACTGCAGACCCAATTCTAACTGAACTATATGAAAGTATATATGATAGCCACCAAGAAGAGCGACAGATATGTTCAACAGAAATAAAACCACTTACAACAGAATATAAAAAATATTTCGATCCACCTTTACAGAATATAAAAATGTTGAAATTTATACCATCTGCTCCAATATGCACATTTGATATATTACTATTTATTTTAAGAAGCGAGGCGGCTCGAACTGGTAATAAAAAATTAGAAAATATAACGACGAATCGGCTTAAACTTATAATTCTGCAGTTTTATATTGAATGTATTGAAAATTCGAACAATGAAATAAGCATGAAAAATAATATTGCCGACATTTTTAAGTATTATGGTATGATTGAGATAGGCAAAGAATACGAGGATAAAATTAAAACAGGCGAAGATGAAGATTTCATTGAAACAATTCCATTTTTTGAGTCGTATTGGTTAACGCGATTAGATATATGGATCGTAGCAAATTATTATAAATTGCCCATTATTTTATTATACTATCCCAATATGACATTAATTGAAACACAGCAATCTTTTAGCACATTGTCTACTTACTTTTATGATACACCTGAAGTTGTTGAGTTACAAGAGGCGGATGCTGAACGCCGACGTGATCCAAGCTCAGAGTCAGAAGAATCGGGGGAAGAATCGGGGGAAGAATCGGGAGAAGAAGGACTTGCGGGTATGGGTATGGGTATGGGTGCATCGGCGGTATCCAAAAAATATATGCAAGAATATTATTTTGTCGTTGTCCCAAGAATTAAAAATGAAGGTGTTGAAATTCCGACATATAGCATCATAAGCAAAGATGATAAATATTTATTGCCTTTATCTGTAATACGCCCCAAGGTTCAGAATAAAATCATTGAAGAAATGTCAAAGCATTATGTTTTATCGTTGGATATACCAATTGCAAGCTCGATTGGCATGGACGATCTCGATAATGTATTTGAACAAGAATTGAAAAAAGACAAATTTACAGAAAATAAAGAGTGCATAGTATCCTTTGTTAAAAAATTTAACATGTATAAGTTGTTAAAAGAGAGAGAACGCAGTGTGTCTGTTTTTTCTGCAGAGTCGCAAACACCCCCACCAGAATTGGATGTAGTAGTGGGTCAGGGTGAAAATCCCGAACTATTGCTCGTAGAAGAGCAACAACTACTATCGCAAAAAAAACCACCTGCTGCACCCACCGCGGCAACGGCAAAATCTACAAAACATGTTATGCCCCCTTCGTCGCTAAAGATGGAAAAAGAAGTTGCAGAAAAAACATCCGCGCCCAAGCCCAAATCCAAGCCCAAACCTAAACCTGCAGCTTTATCTATGTTTAAAGAACCTGTGGAACAGGTAGAACAAGTAGTAACCGATGTAGCAGCAGCAGCAGCAGCAGCACTTGTTCCACCTCCTCCCCCTTCTTCCACTAAACCCCCTAAAAAACAAAGACAAAAAGGTATTGCGGTGCCTAAGCTTAACCTAAACCCCGTTGAAGAAGATACACCCCCTCAACCCCTATTATTGCCAACATTCCAATCGAAAAGCAAAGGCAAAGGTAGTCTTACAAAATTAAAACCTATTTCTGTTAGTTCCTCGGCTGGACCAGCATTGCTTCAAGAACTGCAACAACAGGAAGAAGAACAAGGTAAAGAAAATGAGGAATAAAAATTGAATAAAAATTGAATAAAAATATAATTATAATTTTCTAATTGATTATAATCATATATAAGCGTGTATTGTATTGTATTGTATTGTATATGTTCGCACACGCGTATCTATCTAAAATCCGGCGTCGTAGCTCATCATTACATTACCCAGATTCTCCTTCTTTATATTTGATATTGTTGCATTCATTGACAGATTATGAATCGAACACACGTCATCCGGATTCTCCATTTCAAACGCCGCATCAATCTCATCATTTGCATCCATAACATTATATTTTGACTCGCCGCTAAATTTCATCATCTTATTCATATCCAGCAATACTTGAAAGCAGCTTGTGCCAAAGTAGCCCTCTTGTCCGCACATTACATTCGCAGATACACCCCTCATTTCATCCAATTCGGCATGTCTCGCCGCTTTTAAAAACATCTCCGGCGTTTCCTCAAACGATGCTTTCGCAATAGGCCCAATATCGTCGTTGTTGATTCCGTGCCGAAAGATTGAAACCATGTTTGCACTTGCGGTCATTCTATCCGCCAACATAATCAAGTGGTGGTAATTAATATATGTATTGTCAAACTCCAAAACCTCCGAAAGCTCGGTAAATATAGCTACACGTGCTGCTTCAATTCCTAATACATTATAAATCTCCTGAATATCATTACTAATCGTTCTTGTTACGTCGATATAGTCAAGTGCCAATGCAGTAAGCAGATTTGTGCCGGTGGTATCAAGCACCCATGTCTCTTTCTTTGTATACGCGCCATCCACTTTTATAACCGAGTCTGTAATCTTTCGCAGCAATACATTTGACAACCCCTTGACACCCCGCAACACGATATTATTCAGCATATTATCTTGGAAGTTCTTGAGTATATAAATTTGGTCGGACTGATCCAGTGAAAGCACATTGTTATTTTTTTTCTTCGAATTTGTAATAATATTGTTCAAGCGAATCCGGAAAACCAAATTGTCCGAATTGTAGTCCGCATACATACATGTCACTTCGCTGCCATACGTATTTATAAGTGCAAAGTGAACATCGTCCATGGATATTTTTCTGTCAAGCATTTCTTCCTTATTCATTGTCATTCGAATAATCCATTTTGATTTTTCATTTGGCGCTTGTTGTTGTTGTTGTTGTTGTTGTTGTTGTTGTTGCGCTTCTGTGAGAACTGCGCCACCACCTGCACTCCTAGCGCTACCTTTACTTTTATTCAATGGCATCGACGTCGAAACACCTGTTGATACTAATTCCTCCACCAATTCTTCACCTTCGCCGGCCTCGCCACCAACAGGCGCCATCGTCGTCATGCATTCATCTACCATCTTTTCAAACTCAAAATACTGCGTCATTACTTCCTTGTCTTGTTCAATAAGCGTGTTCATATCATCAGGGTCAAAGCAAATCTCAACCATTTCGACTATTTCGGCCAAAATCGTAATCTCAACACTCGGGATTTTATCGCGCACCAAATCTTTATCAGTTTCTTCGTCCTTCTTCATATAAATCGTAAGCGACGGGTTCTTCGTATTTTCGGACAATGACAGAATCTCTTCAATACGCGGCACACCACGCGTGACATTCGACTTCGATGCAACACCAGCGCTATGAAATGTATTCAGTGTCAATTGCGTAGTAGGTTCTCCAATACTTTGTGCGGCAATCATACCAACCATCTCACCCGGTGCAACGATTGCACGTTTATACATGAGCACTATCGTGTCGAGTAATATAGTAAGTGCCTTCTTGTTAAAACGTTTCACTACCAGCAAATCCTTTGGGGACAAATAGTAGTAATACATCGCCTTGAATAAATCAGTCGGGGGCGCATAATGCAGGCTTTCCAATTCTTTATACTTCTCCTCGATCATATCATACACATCGATGGGTGTAATATCCACCATTGAGTTCTTTGTAATATTTTGCATTCCCTGCACGTTATTGATAATATGTATAAAACAAACAGGCATGTGCACACCCTTATTGTCGCGCATTTTAAATACGTTCTTCACGATTTCGTCGCGGTATTGAATCATCATATCCGTATAAAATTTCGTCTTCATTTCCAAGTCCTTGACATGTTTTTTCATACGTGTAACTGCGGTTTTTGTAAACACCGACATCAGCACGCCATCTTTGTCCTCTTTTGTTGAAACATAGTAGTGCGCATATATTTCTTCGAGCGACATGGCGACGATCGGAATCACCTGGTTTTCAACTTTTATCGTGTCAAATCCGTCATCGCCATATGAGAATTGGACGATTCTTTCTTTGTTATTTCTGACAGACATGTCATAGCCGATTTTCAAATCCTCCAAACCTTTGATTAAACGGCGCTGGATATACCCTGTGGTAGACGTGTCGCGCACTTGCAAACCATTCGCCAATCCAAAGTTGAATGTTCCGGGAATAGTCAAGTCATACATTTTAGGATAAAGAGCTGGGTCTACCTTTTCAATTGAAATAATTTTATCGAGAATTGCATCATTTTTGTAAATAGTATTATCAAGTTTATCTGACCATACAATACTTTTCATTTTATTATTTTTTATTTTATGTAATAATTCAATTTTTTCCGAAAATGTTTTTCCATTATTAGAACGAATCGATAACCGATATGATGGTTTAATATTTAATGTTCCAATATTATTCTTTTTGTTTTGTGTTTTAAATATTCTAGCATAAACACCAATACGCGAACATAAGAATGCAATATCCTCCGTAAGTCTCGTTGATGCAGATGATGACTCGATGGAATTTTTAGATATGTATCCATCTCCTGAAATATAACCACTCAGAATACCTTTCGCAAATTCAATATTTGAAATGTATGCTTCGTCAGGTATATGTTTATTTTCTGAACCATGACCAACCATTTTTGTAATAAGGCTTGACATAACCGAGGAGTTACCACATATAGTTCTAGTTGTCCCACCAATTTTATTAGTTTTTGTGCTTTCCAAGAACTTTATATTAAATTTAGAAAACCAGTTTTTAACAAATTCAATAATTTCATCATCCAAATTAGTGATATATATGCTATTATCATTGATATTTCCTTCTGATATAAATAATCCAATAAACACACCATTTTCATAGTTTAATTCAAACGTATCTTTAACATGTGCGTGTTGTCTTGTTCCATGAAATGGATAAACACAATCTTTTTTAATTTCCGTAATGTTGGAACGTGAAACTGCGCGTTGTAATTTAGCTTTGCTATCAAAGGGAAGTATAAATGTATTATTATTGTTTTCATTCCACCAGTTAGTCTGAATTTTTTTCTTATCTTCCATTGCAACTTCCATCAGTGATACCGCGGTATGAAGCTCACTTCCATAAACATATTCTGTCTTTGATAAATATTTTTCTAATTTAATTTCATTTAATTCAATAATACCATCATTATATTGTCTCGCCACGGGAACATAGTCACCTATTTTAACATCACCTGTATATTCTTCTCTAAACTGGCCAAGTTCGCTATTCCATATAAGAAGCGACTTATTTTCTGTTACAATAACACTTCTTCCACCATGTGTTTTAATCTTGTATAATACCTCTCCCGGGTCGTGTCGTGTTACTGCGCTAATAGTTTCCCATGAGATATTTCCATCGTAGTCCATCGTTATTATCTTTGCAGGATTAGACAATTCAAGATATTCCATATTTTTTTCTTCCTTATACTGAATTCTTTCACGATCTTCCATTTTAGTATCAATCCATTCACCAATTTTAACATATTTTGGAGTATCATTTTCAATTACAACGATAGGCGTCTCCCAGGTTACAGACTTAACGGCCGTATCAATGAGACCAATACGACCAGCCATAGCGTGAAAGAACAACTCTTCGGGGCGCAACCCACTAATAAACGAGCTTTCTACAAATCCGCGCGCATCTGGTGAGTCATCGTATTTGGTAAAATGCGGCAGCGTCCTGCTATCAAATCCATACGGAATACGTTTGCCATCAATTGCCTGTTGTCCCAAGCACGACGTCATTTGCGAAATATTGATTTCAGAACCTTTCGAACCAGCAGTTACCATCGTAACGAATCGATTATCTTTACTCAAAGATTCAATACCAATTTTACCGGCATCATTAATTGCCTTGTTTAGAATATTCGACACCTGATTCTCAAATTCGACGTCATTTGTTTTTCCCGTCTTGTTGTCAAACACACCAATATGCAGTTGGTCAATCAAGTTATTGACATCCGTCTTCTTCGATGTAATGACGTTCGCGATTTTGTTGTTTGTCTCAGCATTTGCAATCAAGTCGCTGATTCCGACACTATATGCGCTCACTTTCATATACTCTGTAATAATATTCTGCAAGTCATCAATAAACTTCGCGGATGTCATGTTGTTGAAATCGTTGCACGTTCGGTGAATCAGTCCATTTGTGCCTGACCCAAGCACCGCCTTGTCCAGTTGTCCGCGTGTATATTTTCCGTCTCGTATTTCCAGCACATTGTTTGATGTATTGTAGTCATCTCCGTCTTTGAACTGCTTCGTTTTGTATTTGAGTGTAATCGGTGGCATGATCTGTGAAAGAATTTCAAAGTTGGAAATCACACCATCTGCAGTATTCGTAAACAGACTTTCGTTGATTGTTTGCAGCGCCATTAGTAAATTCATTGCTGCGCGGTTGTCAAATTTCACTCCGACGCGTGTAAACTGATACGACCCAAGCAGCGAATCCTGAAAGATACCAATAATCGACTGATTGTTTGCAGGACTAATAATCTGGAATGGAACTGCTGCCAAATTCTTCAATTCTGCCTCGGATTCCTCATCTTGTGGCATGTGTAAATTCATTTCATCTCCCGATGAATCCCCCATGTTTCCAAGGGGGATGGACTGTATCTTAAGCAAGTTCAGGATGGCTAATCCGTCATAACTCACCAACACCCGTTCAGTCTCTGAGTGCCTTCCATAGTCTACCAAACGACATTAGGAAGTAACACTGCGGATTGCCCAATTCTTTGACATTATTACCATTGGGTTCGGCTATTAACCGAGTTCCCCCATTATGTTTCCACTATGGGGTGGTAGTCAAAGACTCTAAGGGGTTTCCCGCATCAAGGTGTTTCGCCAAATGATTCTTTAATTTTATAATAAATTCTTTTGCACTTTGTTTGCTTTCTTCTAAAGGAATATGAACACCACCAAAATCTGCTTTACATTTTTCAATGTAGACATACCAACCATACTGCTGACTATTTCTGCTTAAAGGTTTAATATATTTTTCAATATCATCATCAATATTGTTGATATATTTAAACCTTTCCGCTTTTTTATCTTTGAAATAATTAATAACACCAATGGACAATCTTTTCTTACTTTCGTCACTATGAGTAAATACACTACCACCAATTTTGAGATTATATCCACTTGGATATAAACTATTTAATTCTTTGATGTAGTGTATTTCTCTTTCATCAGAATTTTCCGTTTCACAACATTCAATTAACTCAACCACAAAATCAAATACACCATATTTTCGTATGGCATTATTTAAATAATGTGATTGATTTTTTTTAGTTGAGAAAGCTTCTGAAATGTGACATCTAAATCTTCCTTCATGTCCATATGGTCTATATCTTTTATGGTTTAATATATGAGAAACTGCTTGTCCTACATATATCTTACCATTTGACAGATTAGTAATTTTATAAATTTCGCAATATCGTTCGGTTGGGTTGTCTAAAATTTCTTTTGATAGTTTTTGGCATTTTGATGGTTTCATTTATATTCCTAAATATTTTATATTTAAGCAATTTGTGTTTGAATCATTTGACTAGGAGGTAGCACGCTTTTAACGCCTCCTGTTTTCGACAGAGACTTTATCGAAATCCGCATTATAGGGTTTGGTATCACCGACATTCATTCGAAATGTATCACCCTGATACATCACTTTCGCAATATGACACATCATACTCATTCTATGCAGTGTAGGCTGACGATTAAACAAGACACCATCGCCATCCATGATGTGACGATGAACGATGTCGCCATTCTCGATCCGGATATTTTCGCGGTCCGCATACCGCAGTGAAATATTTTCGCCGTTTTTCTTTTCCAATATTTTAGCACCGGGGTATTCATCCGGACCATTCCGCACCAGTTTCAGCAGGAAGTTTTTGTTCATTTCATTCACCGAAATCGGTTTCGTAATATTCTTCGCAATCTTCAAGGGAATTCCAAGTTCGCGGATCGACAAATTGGGATCGGGTGTAATTACGGAACGCGCCGAAAAGTCAACACGTTTTCCCATCAAATTGCCCCTTACACGCCCACCCTTTCCATTCAGTCTGTCCATGATCGATTTGAGCGGACGCCCAGAACGTTGCGCGACTTGTCCTACACCGGGAATATTATTATTGATTTGCGTCGCGATATAATACTGCAAAACGTCATGCCATCCGTCGATAACTTTTTGCGCGGCTTTTTCATTTATTTTTTCTTGCAACGTTTTATTATGTTTTATAATATTTACCAGAATATGACTGATATCGTCTTCACTTCGTTGTTGACCATCCATTTTAATTGAGGGGCGAACTGCAGGCGGCGGAACGGCCAGCACCTGACAAATCATCCAGTCGGGGCGAGAGAATTGCGGACTGAACCCCATGAACGAAACGTCTTCATCAGATATACGCCGAAATATTTTCAAAACGACTTCGGGTGTCAAATGCATTGTAATACTTTTCTTCGCACCTGCACCCGCACCTGCTGCTTCCGCGCCACCCCCGGCGCCACCCCCGGCACCGGCACCAGCACCAGTTTCTTCTGTTTCATTGCTTTCCCATTCCGCAATAATCGTTGCGATATCTTGTTTTTTGATTCTTTTGGGCTGCAAGCACCCGCATCCGTCGTGTGTGTCATCACCACATCGCTTAACCTTACTGCAATATTGAAAAACACTACCCCACCTTTTGTCAGGTTTCATATCCATAAATCTGCGATTAGACTCTTTGTCTATCAGAAGTTTGCTACACTTGATGCAGACACAACTCAATATTTTTCGAATCGTAGTCAAATACTGAATATAGAATACAGGTCGCGCCAACTCAATATGTCCAAAGTATCCTGGCGTTTGCATATAGTCTAAACCATCTGTTGGACAAATAAGACCAGGTTCTAGGACACCCATGCGTGCATCAAATGGTCCACCGACCACTGGCCTATTATTATCATATGTATTTCTGTCGGTAATATGTGCGACCGACGACTTTCTTATCTCGTCCGGCGACATGATACTGAATTGGATTCCAATGATTGGTGAAACATTTTGAATTGCTGTTTTTGATTGACCCTTTTGTGAGAACATTCTTTTCCTTCTTATATTAATAGAATAATATTTAGATTGTTTATCAATTTTCTTAATTAGAAAATATAATAATAAATAGACAATTCGATATCTGAACGAATTAAAGAATTAATGATTAACAGGTTACTAAAAATGTGAAATAGTTTAACTATAACTCAATCATAGATAGTTAAACTATGTTTTGTATTTCATGTCATAGTAGTTGTCAATCTTATTACCAAATTACGTAACGTTATACGAATGTTGAATTATTTATTATTATATTTTCCCTTTTTTTATACTTTTAAATTGAAGGATATAAAAACATATTTATATACTATATTAAATTCATCATAGCTATACGCGAGACGTTTTATTACGCTTCAACAACAACAACCATGCCTTCGTCTTCAAGTTCTCCCAATGTCAATATGATCGTCTTTGAAAAATCAAAGACGTCTAAAAAGGAAAATGATAAACGTAAATATAAAAAATCAAATGACTCGGGTGGAGAAAATAGTACAGGTGACAATGACAATGACAATGATAAAAGTGATTCCGAGTCAATAGTTCATGGAAAGAAGGGACGCAAAAATAAATCAAATCGCGGAAAACGCGCCAACGCCAATGCTAGTGGTGGACCAGCGTCAAACGATAAGGGGCAAGAAGAATTTGATATGCAAGAATATAGAAAAATGCTCGCTGATATGTTTCCATCAAAATATACATCTAAAAGAGTTGAAAATATCGAAAATAGCAAAGAACGCATGGTTGAATCGATTTGCAAAGATCTGAATCTTGAAACACAAGATAAACACCATCGCGAATCTAAACCATCAAAAAATACCGAAAATAAAAAAGGTAAGAATGCTGGTTCGGCTGAAAAGAATACGAACATCAGCAAGACTACTGATAAGAAGGGTGAAAAAGTTGACAAGGGCAAGGGCGACAAGAACGAGAAGAACGACAAAAATAAATACAATACCAGAAGTAAGTCCAAAAAACGTGGGTCAAATAACCCCGAACCCCCGTTATCATCGACGGAAGAAGATGAAGAAGATGGTTCGGATAACCAATCATGGCATACGGACGATGAATCTGGATCAGGGTCGGGGTCGGGGTCGGAGTCATCTACGTCTACAAGCACTACATGCACGGACGAAAGCGGAGATGAGGCGGGCTTCAATGAATTTGCAAAAGACCAATTGAAAAATGGGAAGTTCAATATCGTAATTAACTTGATGGATGACAAGAGGCATCGCTCGGATTCTGATTCTGAAAACGACTACGACGATGACGATGACGATTCGGAATACGATTCTGACGACGAGGACTATGATAGCGACGACGACGGCGAAAGTGAGTCTGACAACGACCGCGACTCAGATTCAGATTACGAACCGAGTGAAACAAGCGAAGAAACTGAACTATATGACCCGAAGCACAAGCATGGACGCGGGCATGGACATGGGCAAAAGCATCACGGCAAAGATAAGGGTAATAAAAAAGATGAACGTGTTGGCGGTGGCAGTGGTGGTGGTGGTGGTGGTGGTGGCGCCGAATCTCTTGAAACAATTTTGCGAATCAAGCAACAAATGGAGGACATTTTGAAAGTCAACAAACACGACAGCATTGCACGCGAAACACTGCAAAGTATGATTCGCAAAGAGAAGGAATTCAAGGAACGCGAAGAGCTGAAGTTGCGCAGTCATAAGAAGAAACATGTGAAAAATTTCAAGAAACTGCTTCGTCAGAAGAACTCGACCAACGACCTCAAGTATTTCAAGCAACATTTGTCAATGGATGAACAAACTGCAGTATTGAGCGAGTTGCAGTGTCTGAACAAGCTCACGATTACGGATAAACCATACCGCCTGGCACTTTTGCAGTCGAATATTCCTAAAGAATTTAAAGCAATTGCGCTGAAAAAAATCACAAACTTGCGTCGCATGGAGCCAGGTGCCGGTGAGTATTATAAAATCAAGAATTGGGTCGACACCTTTATGCAGATTCCATTTGGCAGAATTTCGAATCTGCCGCTTACGATTTCGGATGGAATTGAGAAATGCCATGAATTTATGGAAGATGCAAAGTCAAAATTGGATGGTGCAGTATATGGCCTAAACGACGCAAAAATGCAAATCATGCAAATGCTTGGGCAATGGATTTCAAATCCGTCAGCAATGGGCACTGCAATTGCAATTAATGGTCCGATGGGGACGGGCAAGTGTCACACATTTGATACCCCTATCTTAATGCACGATGGTTCAATTAAGATGGTGCAAGACATAGTTGTGGGCGATAAAGTTATGGGAGATGATTCAAAGTGCAGGAATGTCTTATCACTGGGTAGAGGTGAAGACGAGTTATACGACATCGTCCATTCAAATGGAGAAAAATATGGTGTAAATTCAGAGCACATTATGTGTTTGAAACAATCGGGAATGAATATTATAAAAAATGTAAAGACGAAATCAGGAGAAACTAAATACAAAGTGTGTTACTTTGACAAAAATGATTACAAACAACACAGCAAACGATTCAGTGACCAAACAGAAGCAGAAAGATACTTACATGATATGAAACTTGAGCATGATTATATTGAAATCCCTGTAAAGACATTACTAAAATTACCCAAGTATATCCGTGTAAACTTGAAGGGATATAAGAGAGGTGTCGAGTTTTCGAGAAAAAATGTGCCATTCGACCCCTACATTATTGGCGCTTGGTTAGGGGATGGAACTTCATCTAAATCAGAAATTACTAACCAGGATGCTACTATTCTACACTATTTGAAAACAGAACTTAAAAAATATAATTTGAATTTGGTGCACAGGGACAAGTATACCTATGGTATTTCATACGACATGCACGAACATGATACTAGAAATAACAAGAATAAGTTTCTCCAAGTATTAAAGGATTTCAGTCTCATCAACAACAAACACATTCCAGACGTTTATAAAATAAATGATAGGCAAACACGTCTGGAACTTCTTGCCGGAATTATCGACACGGATGGTTCTTATTGCGATAACTCAAAAGGATATGACATCATTCAAAAGAATAAAGTTTTAGCGGACGATATATTATTTGTGGCTAGGTCTCTCGGGTTCTCGGCGAATATGAGTCAGTGTGAAAAATATTGTATGTATAAGGGCGAAAAAAAGACGGGAACATATTATAGAATGCATTTGTCGGGTGATAACTTGTCTTCCATTCCTGTAAAATGCCCGCGAAAAATGGCTAAAACCGAGCGTGTGATTAACAAAGATAGTATGGTTATGGGTATTACGATAGAACCACGCGGGTGGGGGAAATACTATGGATTCGAGTTGGACAAAAATCACAAGTATTTGCTCGGTGATTTTACGATAACGCACAACACGAGTCTTGTGAAAGAAGGAATTAGCAAGATTTTGAACCGCGAGTTTGCGTTTATTCCCCTCGGTGGTGCGACGGATAGTAGTTATTTGGAGGGGCACTCGTATACATATGAGGGCAGCACATGGGGTAAAATCGTGGATATTCTGATACGCTCCAAGTCGATGAATCCGGTGATTTACTTTGACGAGCTGGACAAAATTAGCGAGACGCCAAAGGGTGAAGAAATTATTGGAATCCTGACGCACTTGACGGATACATCACAGAATACACAATTCCACGACAAGTATTTCGCCGAGATTGATTTCGATTTGAGCAAGTGTTTGTTTATATTCAGTTACAATGACCCGCTGAAAGTCAATCCTATTTTGATGGACAGAATGTATAAAATCAAGACGTCGAGTTACTTGGTGAAGGAGAAAATAGTGATTGCGAACCAGTATTTGATTCCGAAGATTCGCTATGAGGTCAATTTCAAAGAAGGAGATATTGTTATTCCTGATGCTACGCTGAACTACATTATTGAAAATTATACGGACAAGGAATCTGGTGTAAGAAACCTGAAGCGATGCATTGAAATTATCTATAAGAAACTCAACCTGTATCGTCTTGTCAAACCTGGAACAACGCTATTTGAGAAAGAGAATACACTCGTGGTCGAATTCCCATTTCATGTTACGACCGAGGTGGTAAACAATCTCATCAAGAAAGACGACAATGGAATGAGCAAGAGTGCCATTAATATGTACTTGTAAGGGTTGCACGAGGATTTGTAAATGCGATAAATGATAAAATATAATATTTTTTTATCATTTATTTTTTTAAACCTTTGGGGGTGTTTAATGTGTCAAATTTTCTGAAAACCATAATAGTATTTTTAAACCACCATAAACTAGAATCTTTTCTTAATTTATTTTCACTTTTAATATCATTTAAGTATCCTAATTCACATATTTTTGATTTTATATATTCGGTATTTTGTTCGTTAAAGTGACCATGCCCACCTTGTCCTTTAACCGCCCAACTTAATACTATACCATATTTATTGTTATTATGTAAATTGTGTATAAAAATATCTTCAAATTGCTTAGGCAAATGCTCACCTACTTCAAGTGACATTACCCAATCAAATGGTTCGTCAAATTTTATTGGAACTGATAAATCTAATACTTTACACATATTGTTTGTTAATTTCGGGGTATGTGGGTTACCATCAAACCCAATAGTATTAATGTCATTTTCTTGAAATGTTTTTACATAATTGCCCATTCCACAACCAAAATCAACTAAACTCTTTACATTTTCAATTTTAAAAAATTTGGTTAAACTAACTCCAAGAGAAGCATCATATGCGTGCTGACAACTTGCTTCTAAACCTTCCCAATAACCATTTGCATGAATACTCATTATAATATATATATAAATACATGTTAAATATGATTGTATAAACGCAAATAAAATGGTGTTGTAAATGTCTAAAAGTGTAATATTTATTTTATAAATGATTAATCGAAACTTATTCAAAACTTATTCAAAACTTATTCAAAACTCGTTAAAGTATGCCGTATTGGTATTTTGAGGAGGAGTATGGTTTCCTCCGCGCATCATGAGGTGGTTATATTGTGGTTGGGATAAGCAGGCGCAGCCTTGGCTATTGGTGTATGTTGCAGGACAGCACTCTGAATCAAATTTTGTGTTATTAAAGAAAAATAGCTCACCTTCAGGGAGAGGTATGGGAGGGCCGCTGTGATACTTGTAGCTATCAAGTTTATTTTCATTTCCCATACCCTTGGAATATCTTAATGCATCTTTAACCCACTTGCTAAGATTCCAGCTGTCGCTCTTTGACTCGACAATATCGGCATAACCGATCGGTTGTCTAACTTCAAAGTTTTCTTTTTTTTTAGCAGGTTTTACATCCGTATTACTCGATATAAATAGTCCACCAGGAATAATCGTCCTCAGTGGTCCTAGCCCAACCCTAGACAACGGGTTTGTATCATCTTTTTTATCAGTTTTCATTCCTTCAATCAATCCATACATGTTGTTTTTTGACCCCGAAAACATCATAAATAATATAACAACTAAAACTATAACGCATACTATAGTTAATGAACAACTTTTCATTTTCATTTTATTTTGTTTATTTCTTATACATAAAACTTAGATAAAAATATTAACAAATGTATAATATTTTCATATAGTAATTCCTAAATAAAGAGAGAAATAATTATGTATAGTTAATATTTTACTATGATGATTTCTTCATTACTGATACAGTAAAAACAATAACAACGATAACCATGATTAGAACAATAACATATGACAAGGTTAAACCAATAGCAACAAATAAAAATATCGGCCCTAAAACCCAACCAATAATTGGTATAGCCGAAAATAAAACGTATAATAACCATGCGGCTATCATTGCAGCTAATGCTGCTGCTAAAAATACAAGAGCTGCGATAATAAGAATAAAAAAGAAAGACGCCATCATGTCATATGCAGTAAAAAATATATACATTATAGTTACAAGTATACCCTGACCCTGATTAAATGAATTTTTAACAAGAAGCGACAACTTTGTAATTATTGTTAATGCATTCAATGAGCGATTTCCCAATAGCCCAAAACCACCCCCAAGGGCATCTCTTAGATATAAAATAGCCCCCATTAAGCTGTTCATAGTTCCGGCAATAAGTGAAGTGGTTGCAGCTATCAGTAATGAAGCTGCTTGTATTGGTGCTAAAGCTGCTTCAACTATCTCTTTCAATAAAACACCGAAACACTCAAAAAAATTATTTGTAGCAAATTCATTCTTACTCATATTTTTTGGGTTCATAATAAATCCCGCAAATGGCATATAAAGCGGACTGCACCTATTTTCCTGCCACTTATTTTTGATTACATCCGAATTATTTTTTAAATACATATAGGTGAAATACATGCTTGTGCCTATAATTGTGAATACTGCAACGACAACAGACCCGCCATATTTATCTAAATATGTCGTTTTTTCATATAGTTTATTTAGTGCTTCGGTTAAGGGGGTATTATTTATAGTATTCATAAACTCGCCATAAGAATAAAAATTATTATTGTGACTCGCTTCTGGTACTACTGCTGATTCGGCCATAAATTATAATAGTTCTAGATTTTTTTGATTTAGATAAATTTTTAAATAAAATATTATATACAGGATACTGATATTAATGTATATAATAAATGAATAAATTTGTATTAAAATAGAAAATATATTCATTCTATCCATTGTCTCCATTCTCTCCATTCTCTATCCCCTACATCTTACTTATTTAACATTCACAAACATGTTTACCAACCTTCCTGGAACGGCATTCCATGTTGACTGAGTAGTATATGCGGCACCCTGCATAAGCGAGAATGTAGTAAAGAATACACCACCTAGTTTATTCATGATATCCTTTATTTTATTTACCATAACACCCATAAGTAGAGATATATTACCAAATATGTTAAACATCCCCATAATATTATTGCCCGTAGCACCACGCATATACGACATCATACCCATTGAGTTTTTGTTATTCTTGTTCACTTCACTCAAATTCGAAGTAGCTAGTGTATTAGCGTAGTTCGAAGGTGTAAGTAATGGTGCCATAAAACTGGCTTGCATATTTTGTATACAATATGCGAAATTTTTCATAGTATTGTGTCCAAACATGTTGGCAATCGGCATTATCATAGGGCTGCAACGATATAATGCCCAATTATCTTGAACATTTTTCTTACCAATTGCTAAAACATTTGCGATATATAGGCCGACAAATACAGATACAATAAATATTGATAATAATAAATCGGATAACTTCATGTTACACTCTATGTTTGTGGTTGTTATATATAAAATATATTATTATAATATATTTTATTTATAGCAATACTAAATACGATGTTTTAAAAATTCATGTTGAGATTTACTATGCACGTCTACTCTTTCGTGCCATGCTTTTTTTATATCTTAACATTCTTCTATGGTGTCTTCTGGTTCTTGCACCGCCTTGTTGAGGAAGTGGAGTCATATTTGATGCTGTAATTTGAGGAGCCGCGGGGGGTATATTTCCAGCTGCTTGTTGTGCTTCCAAAAAAGCGGCAGTTCCGCCGGCAAGATTTTGATTTGCCTCAGGTGATGCTCCTGTATATTGTGCTGCTTCTATTTTCCCTGCCGCTGCGCCTCCTACTTTCGCACGAGAACGACCACGACGACCACGACGACCATTGCATCCTATCATTACTTTACGAATCGTTTTACTTTTACGCAGTCTTCTTCGAATGGTTCGTTTTGCCATTTTATGTGTATTTATATATTATATATATTTAACTACAGATTTTTATTTAGTTGCGGCAATATAATATTGTGCAAATAGAATATAAATAATATATATTAAATATAATATACAAATGAACCCCCAAGAACGTTTACAACTAGATAAACTTATTCGCGCAAATGATGTCGCCGATAATACAAACCAGATTCGCGAACTAAAGCATAGTCAGCCGCTTAAAGATGATATTCTTACGCTACTTAAACTGAAACACGACTACCAGAGACTTGCTAAAAGTAACCCTCAGCAATTCGACACAATTTGTGTTTCAAGGTGTTCGTTTTTATTTAACAACTATACGGATATTTTTAACAAAGTCAAAAAGGATGAAATCGACTTGAATATTCTTTTTCAGTTGTTGCATGTTCTTAAACTTATTGAAGACGGAAAACTCGACCAGCATAGCGGTTCGTTCGAGGTTGGGAAATTACTCAAAAGTATTTATATCGATAGTGCACTTAAAAAGGCAGACCATTCGGACAAAAATAGAGACAAACATTCAAAAGCTGCACACGCACACGCACCCGTTCTACCTCCCAAGAAGATTTCATGGGCCGAATTTAAGAAGACACAGGTTGCAAGTCCTGATGCCAACAGCGCGAACAATACTAACAACACCACAAATAATCAATAAAATAAATTGAAGCGATATTCCGAGTATTATTTATAATATACAAACGACATAAATAATACCCACTTACGTATATTAGTTTATACACACACACACACACACACACACACACACACACACACACACACACACATGAGCGTTCTGAAAAAATCAAAATCTGGGTTTCCGGGCGCAATACTTGTTCTCGTTGAGTCTCCAGCAAAGTGTGCAAAGATAGAATCATATCTCGGTCCTGGATATAAATGCATCGCTACATTCGGCCATTTTCGCACGCTCGATGGTCTCACCTCTATTGACACAAAAAACGATTTTACCTTGCGTTTTACTCCAATGGACGAAAAAACAAAACAGATTCAGCGTATTCGCACAGAAATAGCAACATGCACAGGTGGCGTAATTATTGCAACCGACGACGACCGCGAAGGCGAGGCAATTGGGTGGCATGTTTGCGACACATTTAAGCTTCCCACGGATACAACACCCCGTATCGTATTTCATGAAATAACAAAGCCAGCTATCGAAAAGGCAATACAAAACCCGGGTGTATTGAACATGGATTTGGTTCAAGCACAATTCGCGCGCCAAGCCCTTGATTTACTTGTAGGCTATAATATTTCGCCCATGTTATGGAAACATATCGCATCGAGTGTTCAGAATAGTTTATCTGCTGGTCGGTGTCAGTCGCCAGCACTTCGTCTAGTCTATGACAATCAGCGCGAAATCGATGCATCTCCGGGTAAAATGGTATACAATATAGTAGGATATTTCACAAAACTAAATTTGCAGTTTACACTTACACACCAATTTGATGCGAAACAAGTCGCAGAGGAGTTTTTAGAAGAAAGTGCGAATCATGAGCATCTGTTTAATTTACTACCCCCGAAAAAAGTGTCGAAAACACCACCTATACCCTTTTCAACTAGTCTTTTACAACAGAAAGCCAGTAGTGAAATGCATTACTCGCCGGCTGAAACAATGTCAATTTGCCAGAAACTATACGAGGGGTCGTATATAACCTATATGAGAACGGATTCCAAGACATATAGTGCGGAGTTTGTAGACAAAATGAAGAAACATATTATTTCGACATGGGATGAGAAGTACATGCATCCGGATATTAACCGCCTTGTGATTGGTATGGGATCTGGGACAACAGCCACGGCAACAAAAGCAAAGGCGTCGAAGAAGGGTGTGGCAGCATCTGCAGCACTCCCACCCGTAAAAGCCCAAGAAGCACATGAAGCGATCCGTCCTACAAAGATTGAAGTCTCCGCGATCCCTGATTCATTTACTGCACGTGAGCAAAAATTATATAAACTGATATGGACCAATGCAGTGGAAAGTTGTATGTCAAATGCGACGTGTTCATCTTTAACTGCGACCATTACTGCACCAACAACGGAGACAATCAAAACCGAGTATCGCTTTACGGCCGAACTTGTAGATTTTCCAGGCTGGAAAATAGTGGAAGGCTATGAGAAAGAAAACCCTCACTACCAATATTTGCAAAATATTAAAAAGAATAGTATTCTGCCGTATAATAAAATAAAAGCGACGTCGACTATGGTTGAGCTAAAGTCGCATTATACGGAAGCCGGTCTTATTAAACTATTGGAGGAGCGTGGAATAGGCAGACCATCAACATTTTCGTCGCTTATTGATAAAATACAAAAACGTGGTTATGTTACCAAAGAAGATGTAAAAGGTAAAAAAATAAAGTGCGTTGACTTTGAACTTCTACCTGACGAATTGCAAGTGTTGCAAACAGAACGTGAATTCGGGGGTGAAAAAAATAAACTAGTATTACAGCCCCTTGGTAAAATCGTGATTGATTTCCTTGTTACACATTTTAATAGTTTATTTGAGTATGACTTTACGAAACGTATGGAGGATGATTTAGATAAAGTTGCCAGGGGTGAACTGACATATAAAGATATTTGCACGTATTGTATGAACCAAGTTACAGACTTGACACGCGAACTAAAGGATAAAAATATTCAAAAAGATAGCGTGGTTATTGATGACGCGCATACATACGTGATTACAAGTAGAGGACCGGCAATTAAGTGTATCACACCCGGCGAAAATGGGAAAAAGGTGACTTCCTATAAAAGTGTGAAAAAGGATATTGATATTGCGCGACTGAAAAGAGGAGAGTATACCCTTGAACAAATCGTAAATGAAAAAGGGACGATTGAAACAGGTGGAATACATTTAGGTATATATGACAGCGTAGATATAGTCATCAAGAAGGGGAAATATGGTTTGTATTTTGTATGGGGCGAACATAAAAAGTCGTTGTCGGGGGTATTTCCAAAAAGTAGAAATCCGGAGACTATAACATACCATGAAATAGTTAAAATAATCGAAGCGTCGTTTGTTAGTGGAGATGCGGGTGTAGATGCGGGTGTGGATACGAATCAGGATGAAAATACAAAATCCGCAACAAAAGTTAAAGAAACAATTGCTCCCAAGGGAATGGTTAGACTTATAACAAAAGACTTGAGTATTCGAAATGGAAGATTTGGCGACTATATATTTTATAAAACCCCTGAAATGAAAAATCCGTCGTTTTTAAAAATTAAGGGATTTAAAGAAGATTATAAAACGTGTTCATTGGATATATTGACTGAGTGGATTGAAACTACGCATAATATTAAAATTTTGTAGAGTCACGTCTTGGAAATAAATCATAATACTATAATATTTTTTTTATAATTTAATATATATACATATTTCATATAATGTCAATTTTTAAAAGATTATTTGGGTCGGTTAACGAATTGAAGGAAAGCGTTGAACAAAAGGAAATCACAAATAAAATAGATGATTTATATGAATCTATTGCAAAGGGAGTAGAAGAGTTAAATGCCAAAGTAAATAGCGTAAAAGAGCTTAAAAATAAACTTAAAAATTTACCTCCTCCACCACCCCCCGAAAAACCGAAAGAAACATCGTCCGGTGAAACAAATAAAGAAGCAGCAGAAAAAAAGACAGATGAAAAAACTGATAAGGTTCCACTACCGCCAATGGCGGTTCCCCCCAAACCTGCGACATCATCCTCCAGTGAATCTGGTAGCGGTAGTGGTAGTGATGAAAAACCCAACGCGCTTCCCCCTCCTCCCCCTCCTCCTCCTGCTCCTGCGTTTGGTGCACCTGCTATAGCAAAACAAAATTCTGACTCATCACCTCTACCAATGCCAGGCGCCGGTGATGCTACACCCACCGGTGATTTTGGAAGTCTTGATTATGATGGTGGTAAGAAACGCAAAACACGCGCAAAAGCAAAGCGAACGATTTCCAAAAATAAGAATAATTCTAAGAAAAGAACACGTAAAAATAAAAATAAAGATAAAGATAAAGATAAAGAAGCAACACCGGAATCCACGAATACCGAAGCAGCCGCATTGTAAACTTAAATAGTAATATTAATAATGATATGAAAAATGTTTTACATATTCATATCATTCTTGTGTGTCTCGTGTCTCTCGTGTCTCTCGTGTCTCTCGTGTCTCTCGTGTGTCTCACCCACTACACTTACATCCGATATTGCGCAGGAACACGCAATCGTAAGTCACGCGCCATTTCGTCACGATATAAGTCAAACTCTAGTGTAAAGTTGAAATCGCAGTTGCTAAAATCGACTAGTCGTCCGTCATGATAACGAAGACGAATTTTTATTTTAGAAAGACGCTCCAATGGAGGGAAAAACTGCGACATATTTTGAAGCATACTATTACGCGAATCAAAATACTGCGAAACAGGAATACCTAATATTGGAATCTTTGCAAATGCATTGTTTACTCTTCCTCCATAGCTGTTATCTACGCTGGCGTTTGTTCTACGCGGATAAGGCATTAATTCATCCATGTCATTGTATTTAAACAAATCCATGTAAAAAGCCGTTTCTCCAAATATACTAATTACATTTGGTGCTACGATATAGTATCCCGTTCCCGTCACTTGAAGCCATGTATAGTCGGCATCTGTTGCCTTTTTATATTCGTAATTCAAGTCATCAGTTGTCGGCGTAGGGTTGTCGTATTCTTCACGATTAAATCCTAAATAATACGGCAGCCCCCATTTAGTGGTCATACATGTTGACAATTCGTTGGGTGGCAATACTTTACAATTTTCATACGTATTGCCGTTTACCGAGTAGTTTTCGGTAGTATTAAATAAAAGCGTAAATGTTTCACTCTTGTTTCCAAACCATATTTTTTGATTCACTTCATGATATATTACGGCAAAATTGGTGTATGATGGTATATCTTGACTAACTGCCTGATTCATTTTATTTGTCAACTCATTTGCAAGCTGAAATGGCGAATAAAACCCTTCATCTATAGTTATGGTATATGGACCACTTCCACTTAAACTAAATGTCAGTTTTATATTTTGGTTTGTATTTGTAAATACGTTATTTACAGAAGGGAAATTTGACTCGATGAGGCGAATAGACTGAACATTTGTTAATTGTTGTGGCAGGGTAATTTCGAATAGAGAAGAATTGGGCCATGAACATACATCTCTGTCTTCTGAATGTATCGTAACGAGTTTTCTTTCTAGAACATACGTTTGCTGTCTTTCGATTAGTGGATGTTCGGTATATACGTTCCTATTTTGCGTGCCACTCATTTGCTTTGTTTGCCTTGTTTGCTTTGTATAGTTACTTATAATTTACTTATAATATATTTTATTTTATAATACTTTATATTATAAAATAGTAATTAAAATAATAAAAATAACTATATAGTCTATAGTCTATAGTATTTTATTTTACCGAATCACAACACAACACAACACAACACAACATAACATGGATTCTTTAAAGGTTCTTGATAACATCGATGTAAGATTTAAGAGTATATATTATATTTTCAATATTTCACTACTTTTAGCATTTGTGGGTGTATTTATAAAAATGGCATTTTCATCATTGAAAATAGGGAATGAACAAGGACCAGGGTTTGCTACCGCTATTGGCTATATAGTTTCATTTATTTCATTGTTTACGCTTTTAATAGCAGTAATATCTTATTATTTGAAGACAAATGGTAAATGCTTTAACTTATACCCATCCTTTTTTCAGATTATTGCACTTCTCATTATATTCTTTGTAATTATACGCCAATCGTTAGCGTATTCGACTATGATAAATGAAAGGAAAGTAGACCCCGAATATTATAAATTTTCGGGATATTCAAGTGTTTTGATTATTTTTCAGATTATTTTGATATTTAGTTACTTGCGTGGAAATATGGCATGTATGACATCTGTTACTAATCCTATTGCCGACCCATCCATTGGAACATTATATTTAAGCGTTACACTATTTATATTAAATGGATTGTGTGTCGGTATTATGGAGGTCATTCTTCGACTATTTTCCACTTGTTTTTAAATCTCTATTCCTTGTCCTTCTCCTTCTCCTTCTCCTTCTCCTTCTCCTTC
>Ga0164293_10000229_pt1 | contig 41607 bp, 30 predicted proteins | sample GEODES118metaG_FD_111487 | JGI IMG/M metagenome (GOLD analysis project Ga0164293, IMG submission 111487) | Eutrophic lake water microbial communities from Lake Mendota, Wisconsin, USA - GEODES118 metaG | ecosystem: Environmental > Aquatic > Freshwater > Lake | place: USA: Lake Mendota...
ATGGGCAGCAATGTAACTGCAGCCTGGAAAGCACATAAGAAAGGTGCTCATTTCGGAAATCCCTGTTTCACCCAAATCCATCCTACCTGCATACCAGTTAGTGGTGATCATCAGAGTAAACTCACCCTCATGAGTGAGAGCCTTCGTAATGATGGCAGGATCTGGGTGCCCAAACAAAAAGGCGATCAACGCAAGCCGGTTGATATTCCTGAAACTGAAAGAGATTATTATCTCGAACGCAGGTATCCTGCATTCGGAAACCTTGTTCCCCGTGATGTGGCTTCCCGAGCTGCAAAAGAACGCTGCGACGAAGGCTATGGTGTAGGAACAACCCGTATGGCGGTTTACCTCGATTTCAAAGACGCCATCATGCGTTATGGGAAAACAGAAGCTGGTAAAAGCGGACAGGATAGTAATGATACGGCATATATTTTCGCTTTGGGGAAAAAAGTAGTAGAAGAGAAATATGGTAATCTCTTTGAGATGTATGAAAAAATCACCGGTGAAAATCCATATGAAATGCCGATGCGTATTTATCCGGCTGTTCATTATACGATGGGAGGTTTATGGGTTGATTATGAATTGCAAACCACCGTACAAGGTTTATATGCTCTGGGTGAAGCCAATTTCAGCGATCATGGTGCCAATCGCCTCGGCGCATCAGCATTGATGCAAGGTTTGGCAGACGGCTATTTTGTGATCCCATATACGCTTGGCAATTACCTTGCAGATGAAATACGCACAGCATCGATAGCAACTGATCATCCCGCTTTCATAGAAGCAGAACAGGAAGTACAAAACCGATTAAACCATCTGCTACAGATCAATGGTTCGCAAACAGTAGAAAGTTTCCATAAACGTTTGGGCAAAATCATGTGGGATAAATGCGGCATGGCACGCAATGAACATGGACTAAAACAAGCTATTGAAGAAATCCGCCAACTGAAGCATTCGTTCTGGACGGATGTAAAGATACCAGGCACCTTATCAGAATTCAATCCTGAACTTGACAAGGCCGGCAGGGTTGCTGATTTTATTGAACTGGGTGAACTGATGTGTTTGGATGCACTAACCCGTAATGAAAGTTGTGGCGGGCATTTTCGTGAAGAAAGCCAGACGGAGGAAGGTGAAGCTAAACGTGATGACGTGAACTTTGCCTTTGTATCGGCATGGGAACATCAGGGCGATAGCCGCTGGGAATTGCACCGCGAACCGCTGCATTTTGAAATCGTAAAACCAACTCAACGGAGTTATAAATAATTCCAAGCCTGACTTTTTAATCGATTATAGAAAATTACTACAGATCAAACGGGAATAATATGGAGCACTATCACATGAACCTCACCCTGAAAGTATGGAGGCAGAAAAATCCTAAATCAGCAGGAAAACTGGAAACCTATCAGGTGAAAAATATTTCATCGGAGATGAGTTTTTTAGAAATGTTTGATGTTCTCAATGAACAATTGATTCTGGAAGGAAAAGAACCTATAGCTTTTGATCACGATTGCAGGGAAGGTATTTGCGGGATGTGCAGTATGTTTATCAACGGACAGGCTCATGGTCCCTGGCAGCAAAATACCACCTGCCAGTTACACATGCGTGCTTTTAAAGATGGCGATACCATTGTAGTAGAACCCTGGAGGAGTAAGGCTTTTCCTGTGATTAAAGACCTGGTGGTAGACCGTAGCTCTTTTGACCGCATCATTCAGGCCGGTGGTTATATTTCTGTGAATACCGGTAATGCAGTTGATGCGAATGCCATCCCTATAGACAAAAAAGATGCCGACCATGCATTTATGGCCGCTGCCTGCATCGGTTGTGGTGCCTGTGTTGCCACCTGTAAAAATGGATCCGCAATGTTATTTGTTGGAGCCAAAGTTTCGCAATTGGCTTTACTGCCTCAGGGCGCACCCGAACGCGAGAGCAGGGTACTTAATATGGTTGCTCAGATGGATAAGGAAGGTTTTGGTAATTGCACCAACACTTATGCTTGCGAAGCTGAATGCCCTAAAGGAATTTCAATAGCCAATATTGCCCGCTTGAACAGTGAATACCTTAAAGCAGGCCTTAGTAGTGAAGAAAAATAAGTGTGGCTTAGATTCTTTTTAAAGATGCCTTCTCTTCGGGGAAGGTATTTTATTTTGCAGCATAACCCCAATAAACTGGGTCTTACCTAATAAATCCTATATTGTAGTGAACAACTCCTTTCAAACCATTTGACCTACCATCGGCTATACCTGTTGTTGTTGACCCTATGTTGTGCCTTCTGGGCAAGTGCACAGCAGGAACCTGTTTCACGTTCAAATTTCCGTAAGAAGAAGATCAGTACTTCGGGATTGACTGTTAAGGTTGATAGTTTCAGTATTGCACCTCAAACCTTTTTAATAAACGGGGTTGAAACATCTTCCTGGAAGCTTGATGAAGTTAATGCAGTACTTAGCTGGCTTAAAAAACCTGCTGTAGATAGTGTGGTTTGCGAGTACCGGATTTTTCCGGTTAAACTCAATAAGGTGGTTCAAAACAATGTATATGATAGCATCCGGAATAATTTTCTTTCAGAGAAACCTGTCAAATTGTTCACCTCCAGCCAGGCAAACACCAATCCTCTTTTAGATTTCGGAAGTTTGCAAACAGAAGGAAGTTTCGGACGCGCCATTTCATTTGGCAACAGTCAGGATGCCGTGGTGAACTCAACCATGAACCTTCAACTCAGTGGCTATATCGGCGACAGTTTGGAACTTACCGCAGCGATAACAGATAACAGTATCCCCATCCAACCAGATGGCAATACACAAGACCTCCGGGATTTTGACCGAATTTTTTTACAGGTGCGACGTAAAGGATGGCAGGTAAGTTTCGGAGATATTGAACTCAAACAAAGGAATAATTTTTTTCTCAATTTCAATAAACGGTTACAGGGTGGTTCTTTCAGCACCATCAACCGGATTGGAAAGGCGATGAACAATTTCATGGTCAGCGGAGCCATTGCCAAAGGTAAATTCACCCGCAACTTTCTCACACCTGTTGAAGGCAATCAGGGACCTTACCGGTTGCAGGGAGCCAGTAATGAACTTTATTTTGTTATTCTGGCCGGTACGGAGAGGGTTTTCATTGATGGTGAGCTGCTGCAGCGGGGGGAAGATCAGGATTATGTGATCAACTACAATACTGCGGAACTCACGTTCACCCCTAAACGTTTGATGAACAAAGACAGGCGGGTACAGGTGGAATTTGAATATGCCGACCGCAATTACCTGAATTCTCAGCTTTACCTGAACAACGAAACTGTATTTAACCAGAAGCTGACTATTAACCTTGCTGCTTATTCCAATCTGGATGCAAAAAACTCCCCGATAGACCAGGTGCTCGACCAGCCACAAAAACAATTTCTGGCTTCATTGGGCGATAGTATCGGCAAAGCGTATACGCCAAATGCCGTTCGCGATACATTTACTCTCGGGGCCATCCTATACCGTAAAGCCGATACCCTTTATAACGGCAACCTGCATGACTCTGTTTATATCCAGTCTGCTGACCCCACTGAAGTGCTTTATAGCCTTTCGTTTACTTATCTCGGTCCCGGAAAGGGTAATTATAAACAAGTGCTGAATGCCACTAATGGAAAAGTTTTCGAATGGTCGTTACCCACCATCAACAATGAACCCACAGGCGATTGGGAACCGGTAAGCTTTTTGGTTACACCAAAGAAGTTACAGATGTTCACAGCGGGAGTGCAATATGCTTTTGGAAAAGCTACCCTGATGAAATCAGAACTTGCCCTCAGTAATTATGATGTGAATTTATTTTCATCGGTAGATAAATGGAATGATCACGGATGGGCAGGAAAATTCAGTCTCCTGCATGAGAAAGAGAAAATGAACCTTTTCAACAAAACGGTCAAGATGGAAACTGCATTTGGTTTTGAGCATGTGCAGGCGCAATTCAAGCCTTTGGAAAGATTACGGAATGTAGAGTTCCTGCGCGACTGGGGACTGCCATTCGAAATAAGCGGAGCCAATGAAACCATCGTCAACGGATCCGTGAAATTTACTGATGTAAAGGGTAATCGTATCCGCTATGAACTTACTAATTACCGGCGCAGTGACGATTATAACGGATTAAGGCATTTATTAGATCAGTTTGTTTCCGTTCAAAACTGGCAGTTATCTACTAAAATCAGCCTTGTAAATATTGATCAGTCCATACAAAAGGGCTATTTCTTCAGGCCGGGGATAGACTTGCGCAAAGTGCTGCAAAAATGGGGATCACTTCAGGTTGGAGGTACTTACAACGGGGAATTCAACCGGGTGAAAGAAAAAATTTCAGATACACTCATCCAAAGCAGTTTTGCTTTTGATATCATAGAACTGTATCTTAAGTCGAATGAAGCCAAGCTCAACAAGTGGGGAATTAGTTTTTATACAAGGCATGATAAACTACCAAAGCAAAAAGAATTGCTCAGTGCAGACAGAAGCCTCAATTACCTGTTTTTTACAGAATGGCTCAGTAACCCAAAGCACCAGCTGAAATTCAATGCAGGATACAGACGATTGATGGTTACAAGAACTGAGTTAAGCAGGCAGAAACCCGATGAAAGCTTACTGGGAAGAACAGAGTATGCCATCAATGAGTGGAGGGGCTTTGTTAGTGGTAACTTCCTTTATGAAATTGGGGCAGGGCAGGAACAAAAAAGGGAATTTTCTTATATCGCTGTACCGGTAGGGCAGGGAGAATATACCTGGATCGATTATAATGGCAATGGTATTGAAGAATTGAACGAATTCGAGCTGGCAATTTTTCAAGACCAAAAAAAATACATACGTGTGTTCACACCTGGCAATCAATATGTAAAGGCGAATTACCTCCAATTCAATTACAGCATTGAACTTCAGCCCAAAGCGCTAATCAATGCAAATACTAAAAGCTGGATCAAAAGGATTCTCATGCGAACCAACACCGGTTCTGCTATGCAAATCAGTAAGAAAGGGATTGCTGAAGGACGTTTTTTATTTAATCCTTTTGCCCAGGAATTGGCCGACAGCAATCTCATCACGCTCAATTCGTTTTATTCCAATACGCTGTATTATAACCGAACCAGCACCAAATGGGGTATTGAATTGACCCATAGCAAATCTACCGGAAAGGCCTTATTGGCTTATGGATTTGAAACCCGTAACCTTCGTAATATAATCGGAAGAGTTCGATACAATATCAACCGCAGTTTCGGTGGCAATCTCGTTTACAGAGACGTGAGAAATGCATTGGGAACAACAGGATTCAAATTCGATAACCGGAATTATTTCATCAAGCAGCAATCCTTTGAGCCCAACATCTCTTATGTTTACAAAACCACTTTGCGAACAACTCTCAGTTATGTGTACACTAAAAAGCAGAATACGATCGATTCTATGGAACGGTCGGTAAACCATGCGCTGAGTGCCGAATTGAAGTACAATATTTTTTCTAATAGCAGTATCAATGCGAGGTTCACTTATAACCAGATCCAATTCATAGCCTACGATGGTGCGGCAAACAGTACGGTAGGATTCATTCTACTTGATGGCCTATTGCCGGGAAGAAACTATTTGTGGAACATAGATTTCACCAAAAGGATCGCAGGTAGCATCGAACTGAATCTCCAATATGAGGGTAGAAAACCAGGTGATGCTCAGACGGTACATATCGGCAGGGCATCGGTAAGGGCGTTGTTCTAGCCATATAGCTTATCCTAAGAGGCCGCCTTTTTTCAACGGCCTGCAGCCTTTCCCGATCTTGAAACTATTGTTATAAACTTCAATTAGGTAAAGCCCGGTTGCAAAATTTTCTGTTTGTTTCCATTAAAAGCTTATGGTTTGGTGTTTATGCTGTTCATAATTCACTTCCAACTTCTGGGTGTACATCTTATACCAATGTGATTTATATAATATGCCAATATTTTATAAATCTTACAGTGGTAAATGCCGATGGTATCAAACAAATAGTACAATGAGGCGATAGCAGATATTGGACTATATTGTTTGTCCAATCGGTAAAAGCGTCGCCTTCACGTGTGATGAAACGGCCTGAGCCCAACTTCATCATGCGCGATTGTTTTACCATCCGTTGCTGTGATCAGAATGTAAAGTTCTTTAGTGCCTGTTGCCGTAATCAGTTTTTCATCCAGGTCGAAAGTAATGCGGAGCTTATCTACTTTCTTAGCATTCGTAGTTTCTTTTTCCTTTCCTTTGGCTTTATCCTGCAGCCCGATGATATTGAAATTTGAAGCGTGTAGGGTAGAGCCGACCTCAATAATACTTTCCTGATCCCGGATCACTTTTACAGATGAATCAAAAGCTTTCTGAATCTTGTCGCGTTGCTGGGTAACGCCAACTTTTTCCTGTACCAGTTGTATTTTTTGTCCCTGCAGCAACTCAACATGGTTTTTATAGCCTTCAATGTCGCCATTCAATTCACCTATCAGCGCCCTTGCTTCTTTGAGCTCAGCTTCCGTTGCTTTTATTTTCGAAAGCAGCGATTCTATCCTGGCTTTCTTCATATCAAATTCATGATCTTTTGCAGTGATAGTGCTGTCTTTCATTGAATTGGAGGTTCTGATCATGTCATAACGCATAGTGGCGTCTTCCAACTCTCTTTGTAGTATGTCCCGTTGTCCAGACGTGGTTGCACTGATGGTGTCTTTATGCTGAATGGTTTCTTTGATACTGTTCTTATCCCAGATGATGTAGCCCCAGGTATCCAGCAAAGCAAATAGCAGGATAGCCGTGAGTATGCCCCGATATTATTCCTGTTTTTGTTTTCGGCATGCTCGTTTTCTTTCGAGGTGAGAAGTTCGGGGAAATTTCAAAGGCCATAAACGATTTTTTGGTAGGATGTTCCGGGTTAGCTGCCAGAAAACTGGAATAAAGTTAAACTTTTTTATTCTTTTTTTAATTCAGGGCATTCTGTATTTTTTGTTGGCTTGAGATTTTTAACGATTAGCCTGAATTGTTTTAGCTTGCAGTATCAATACATCAAGTTTCATGAGTGCAGAGAAAATACTATCCGAATGGAAGAAGAAAACGTTCAAGCCCATATACTGGCTGGAAGGGGAAGAAGAGTATTATATCGATTTACTTATGGATTATGCCGAACATCACATCTTACCCGAATCTGAAGCATCTTTTAACCTGACTGTTTTTTATGGGAAAGATGCTGATTGGGCACAAGTGATTAACGCTTGTAAAAGGTACCCAATGTTTGCCGAAAAGCAGGTGGTATTGCTTAAAGAAGCCCAACAGATGGGGGAAATAGAAAAACTTGAATCATATGTGGATTCTCCTTTGGGAACAACCCTGTTTGTTGTTGGATATAAAGGAAAAACTCTTGATAAACGGAAAACACTTTATAAAACCCTTGAAAAGAAAGCAGAGATTTTTAAATCTATAAAAATCAGGGAAGAAAAAGTTGGGCAGTGGATTACCGCACATGTGCAAAGCAGAGGATTTACCATCAAGCCTAAGGCGGTGAGCCTGCTTGAGGAGCATATTGGTAATGATTTAAACCGTATTGTAAATGAGATAGAAAAACTTACCATTAATCTGGATGGGGTTAAATCTATTGATGAGCATAGTATTGAGAAATTTATTGGCATCAGTAAGGAGTACAATGTTTTTGAATTACTTGCCGCTATCTCCCGGAAAGACCTGGCCCGTTCGCTTAAGATCATCCAGTATTTTGATGCCAACCCGAAAGCTGCTCCTATACAAATGGCCTTACCTGCTCTGTATAGCCATATCAGTAAAGTGTATGCGGTTTATGGCATGTACGATAAGTCGGATAAGGCAGTGGGTCCTTTATTTTATTACAACCCAAATTCACTTCAACAGGCTCGTGATATCATGAAAAATTATGAGTATGCAGGTGTAGAACGTATGTTATTGCTGCTGCATCAATACAATCTTAAAGCAATCGGAATGGGGGATAGTGGAACAGAAAGCGCCTCATTGCTTAAAGAAATGGTAGTTAAGATGCTCATCTGATCAAACCAGAAGCTGTAAAATCTGTAAAGCATTATTTCGATCCTCATAAAGTTGCGCTTTAAGTGCTTCAATACCATCGAACTTCACTTCATTTCTTAACCTGTTGATTACGGATACCCGAAGTGTTTCTCCATAAAGATCTTCATCAAAATCAAATAGATTCACTTCTACTGAAATTTCTCCGCCATCGATAGTCGGCCTTGTTCCGATATTCATCATGCCTTTTAACTGTTTGCTTTTATAAGCTACCGTTACGGCATAAACGCCTTTTGCCGGGATCATCTTATCGGAGTCGTTAATGCTCAGGTTTGCTGTTGGGAAGCCGATGGTTCTTCCCAGTTTTTTCCCGCTTACCACCACCGCACTGAAGAAATAGGGATATCCCAGTAAAGTATTGGCAGTTTGCATATCTCCATGCTGTAAAGCTTCCCTGATGCGGGTGCTGCTGATGCTGATGTTACTCAAAATATGCTGAGGAATTTCTTGAACCTGAAAACCGTAAGTAGGTGCTGCCGATTCCAGCAAATGATAATCGCCTTCGCGGTTATGCCCGAACCGGTGATCATATCCGATGATAATGAGGTGAGGTGCGAAAGATTTTACAAGGAAATCACGGATATATACATCGGCAGCCTGATCTGCAAAACTCTTGCTAAAGGGGACGATTACCAGATTTTCGATACCTGCTTTTTCCAACAAAGTTGCTTTTTCATCAAAACTGCTGAGCAATTGTATCGGTTTTTGAAGAGATTCAATAACCTGACGGGGGTGGGGGAAAAAGCTTACCAGAACTGAGCTGCCATTGATAGCTTTAGCTTCACTTACCAGTTGATTGATAACAAGCATATGGCCCAGATGCACTCCATCGAAAGTGCCGATGGTGAGTACTGCTTTATGAAATGCAGGTAGTTGATTGATATCTCGGAAAATATTCATCTTTGGCGGTGCAAAACTACTTGATAATTACTTAATGGTTATATGGCTGATGAAATTTAGTTTTGCAACACAATCAGGCATATGAGTTTATACAGTAAAAGAGGCGTGTCTGCGCAAAAAGAGGAAGTGCATGAAGCAACCAGGCATCTTGATCAGGGATTATTTCCCCATGCTTTTTGTAAGATGTACCCCGATTACCTCGGCCACAACGATGGATATATCAACGTGATGCATGCCGATGGTGCCGGAACCAAAAGCATACTGGCATACCTCTACTGGAAAGAAACAGGCGACCTATCAGTTTGGAAAGGCATTGCTCAGGATGCGATTGTAATGAACCTCGATGACCTGCTCTGCATAGGTATTTATTCTGATATCATTTTCAATTCCACCATCGATCGAAATAAACACCTCATCCCAGGCGAAGTTCTGCAACAAGTAATTGAAGGTTCACAGGAATTGTTCAACGATCTGGCAAAACAGGGTGTACATATCCATTATCTTGGAGGTGAAACTGCAGATGTGGGAGATGTAGTAAGAACGATTGCTGTTAACGGAACCATGGCCTGCAGATGGCCGAAGCAACGCATCATCAGTAATGAAAAAATTGTACCGGGCGATGTTATTGTTGGGCTGGCGAGTTTCGGACAAAGCCACTATGAAAACTTTTACAACAGCGGTATTGGCAGCAACGGACTCACCTCTGCCCGTCATGATACCCTCGATAAATACTATCAGCAATATTATCCTGAAAGTTTTTCACCGGAAGTAGATGAAGCATACAGGTATATCGGCAAAAGCAGACTAACAGATTCCATCACCGATACATCAGGTAAAGAAACTACTATCGGCAAATTATTGTTGAGTGCTACACGTACTTATGCACCGCTAATGAAATCGCTACTGGACAATTATTTTGAACGCATACACGGGTTGGTTCATTGCAGCGGCGGCGGACAAACCAAATGCATGAAGTACATACCCGGTGCTGTGAAAGTGATCAAGGATAATTTATTTGATCCCCCGGTAGTTTTTGATTTGATCCAAAAGAACAGCGGTAGCAGCTTGCGCGAGATGTATGAAGTTTTCAACATGGGATGCAGGCTTGAAATTTATTGTGCACCAGAAGATGCAACTCTGATGATAGAAACGGCCGGAAGTTTCGGTGTAGATGCCCGTGTGATCGGCCGTGTAGAAGAAAATGTTAAAAAAGAACTTGAAATATGGGTAGGAGATAATCGAATTGTTTATTAATGTATCAACCTTTATTTTTGTTCACGATCAATAACATAAAATGATCTATATCATTACCAATCCCTAACAATCCTGTCCGATAAGCACAAAAATCAAACCTGCAAAATGACACAATCCATCATCAAGCTTCGTAATGTAAATATCTATCAGAGCCAGGCTTTAATATTAAGTGATGTAAACATCTCGATAGATAAAGGAGAATTCGTATACCTCGTTGGCAAAACCGGTTCAGGAAAAAGCAGTTTACTTAAAACCTTGTATGGCGACCTTGAACTTACTCATGGTGAAGGCTGGGTTGTTGGGCACGACCTCAGGAAACTCACCTGGCAAACGGTACCTTTTTTACGCCGGAATCTGGGTGTGGTATTTCAGGATTTTCAACTGCTTACCGACAGGAACGTAAATGAAAATTTGAAATTTGTGTTGAAAGCAACCGGATGGAAAGATGAGAAGCTGATGGATGAAAGAATCAGTGATGTGCTGGATAAGGTAAACCTGAAGAACAAAGGATATAAGATGCCTTTCGAGTTGAGTGGCGGCGAACAGCAACGTATCGATATTGCCAGGGCATTGCTGAACTCACCCAAACTGATTCTGGCAGATGAACCTACAGGAAATCTGGATCCGGAAACCAGCGATGAAATCATGCAATTGCTTTTTCATATTTCCCGCGATTTTGATACCTGCATTGTAATGGCTACACATGATTATATGGTGATCAATAAATTTCCGGCCCGTACCATCAAAACAGAAAAAGGTAAGGTTTGGGATAATGCTAGTATATCCATGTCGTAAGCTGAGCTGCGTTTTTTTGGTTATTATAGATATCAAGTAATGCATCTTGCCGTTTAATAATATCCTGTTCAGAAATTGCCGTTTTAAAAAGTACACCGATTGCATTTTGAAACCCTTTCGCATCTTTTACCACATGGCAAAGCTGTTCAACTCCTGAACCTTTTCCGGCTTCTTCATTTATCAGACAATGCCGTCCGTTAAATAATGCATTAATTAATTTGAGTTTAACCCCGGTGTTATTGAAAGAAGGTATGATATTGATCTGTGCTTTCCTGATCAGGTCCTGCATTTCATGTTCGGAAGGATTGACTACTATGCAGGTGTGCTGATGCCGGTGAGCCAACGACTGCAGCGGTAGCGATGGGTTGTTTCCCGCAATCACAAAGGGTATTTCAAGGGTATTGAAAACATTATTGAGCAGCCATTCTGCAGCACGTGCATTTTCATTCACTTCCAAATTACCATGATACAAACAAAAACTGCCTTTTCCTGGTAAGGTTTTCACCTCATCCCAGGGAACAAAAACAGGCAAAAAATCTACCTTAGTACAATCTAATTGTTTATGGTAAAAAGCAGTATCAGCCAAACTTACCGGCCAGAAAGTGGCCATTCTTGCCAGCTTCTTCTCATATTGGTTTAAAAGTATGCTCTCGGTATGGAAGTACATTTTTTTAAGGAGATTGGTTTCCCAATTGGCTAAACGCTTGTAATACCTGGCTTCAATATTATGCGGGCGAACAAAAACCCTTCGCCCTTTGAGCAATCCTTTGTAGAGGAAATAAGTGCAGTGTATCCCGTCTAAAAAAATGGGATACTCATCTTGCTTTAGCCTGTTGAGTAAATTTTCATCAGATCTTGATGCAACGATGTAGGGAAGTGTGGTGCTGAGGGAAGCCCATTTATCTTTACGGGGATAATAATCAACAGAAACACAAAACCGGTTTAGGATGGGTTGCTCTTCCCTGTTATGCGTATAGCAATGGAGATGAATTTTAATGCCAGACTGTGAAAGGGATTTGATTTTGTAAAACAAATCCACCACTCCGCCATAATCAACCGGCCAGGGCACTTCATGCGTAACAATGTGTAGATGCTTATCCAAAAATTTGTTTATAGAATGCCAGTAATGTTTTTTCTTCTTCCTGCCAATTGAGTGTTTTACTTAATCGGAGGCAATTATGATGTAACTGCAGCCATTTTTTTTCATCAAGCAACAAATCGTTAAGGTGCCGGGCAATGGATGCTGCTGAGATATCCTCTATCAAAACACCAATATTGCATGAATTGTTTATTTCCCGGTAAACAGGATAATCCACTACCAGTTGTGGGGTTCCAGATTGCAGGTAATCGAAAAACCGATTGGCGAGCGACCAGTAATTGCTTTGCGATTCTTTTTCAAACAAAGTGATTCCGATATACGCTTTTGCAGTTTGTAAAGAAAGTTCAGCAGGTAAGAGCTTGCCTTTGAAAATGATTTTATCACTTACCCCGTATTTTGCTGCCAGTAGTCTTGCCTGATCTGAAAAATTGCCTTCCCCGCAAATAACCAGAGGTACTTCGATCCATTGCATGGCCGGTATCAGCGTTTCGAAGCATCTGCCTTCGTTGAGTGCCCCCTGATAGAGGATAAACTTTTCTTTTTTCGCATACTGAAGTGCCGGGTTGTATACCGCCAAATTCCTGATTACGGCAAATGGACGACTGTACATCTTTTCAAAAGCGTCAGCAATGGGCCGGTTAACCGTATAAGCATTTTTGAATTGGGGTACTGCTAATTTTTCAATCCGTTTCCAAAACCGGTAGATTCGGGGCCTGCTTACAATTTCTTTCATCTCACAAAAGAGTTCATGTGCATCATAAATCCTTTTGATTCCTCTGAGTTTTGAAACGAGCAAACAGGGTAAAATGCTGTCGAGGTCGATTGCACAAATGCCATCCATCCTCTTAAACAGCAGTAGAAAAAAAAGGCGGATATTGTATTCAGAATAGAAGAAAAAGCCTTTTCGGCTCATCATGCGGATTCTTTTCTGATGGTATGTTCGGGGTTGAAGGGCCACCGAATCCGATTTGCTGATACCTACCAACGTAACGGTAAAACCTGCGTTTGCAAGCGATGAACAAATTCTGATCATGCGCTGATCGTAATTGAGATCAGTTGTTACGGTAAAGTAGAGAACAGGCAAATGACTTTTTTTGAGCAAATAAAAGACAATTATACCATACCGCTGGAGGTATAAATTTGGCGGATGATTTCTACCGTCTTTAACCCATCATATGCACTGGCAAATTCATGCTGCGGATCCTGGAGGGCAAGGGTAAGATTATCGTACACTTTATCGTGATTGCTCATGCTGCCCTGATAAAAACCATAGAGATTAGCTTGCCTCATGGGTTCGGTTAACTCAACTGATTGCCCGTTCAAACTTTGATATTCAAGGGTATTGAGGTATTCTCCACCAATTTTAATAGTTCCCCTTTCTCCGAAAATGGTAAAAGAACCTTCCATGTTTTTACCGAAACTGTTTACGGTATAATTGAGAGTACCTGTGGCTCCATTGAGCATTTCGATGATGGCAACACCCGAATCTTCAATGGCAATATCGGGATGTTCGTAATTCCGGGTGATGGCTTGTACTTTTTTGATATCCCCCAGGCACCAGTATAATAAATCAATAAAATGACTGAACTGTGTAAATAAGGTGCCACCGTCTAAGTCTCGGGTGCCTTTCCAGGTATCCAGATAATAGGCATGTGGCCTGTTCCAAAAGCCATTGATTTGGAAAGAGAAAATCTTTCCGAGTCGATCTTCTTTCAAAAGGTTTTTAAGCAATATTACTGGAGGGTTATACCTGTTTTGCTTAACCACAAATAGCCTTCGGTCGGCATTTTTAGCAGCCTGAATCATGGCCCGCCCATCCTGAGGGTGTAAACAGAGTGGTTTTTCGCAGAGCACATGCTTATGGGCATTGAGTGCAGCTATGCTTTGTGAGGCATGAAAACCATTTGGCGTGCAGATACTTACCAGATCAACAGCCGGTTCTGAACGAAGTAAATGTTCAAGCGAAAAATAAAAATTACAGTTGTATTTGGAGGCAAATTCCTGGGCCCGTTCAGCAATAGGATCACAAACGGCCATTAGCTTTCCGGTCCGGATCATCTGCTCGGCATGCCTTGCTGCAATCCGACCGCACCCTATCAAAGCATAGTTAGGCATCATAAAACAAAGTTGCGGTATTTAGGGGAAAGCAAAAAGCCGGTAAATTTGAGAATAGGGCAGGATGAAATTGAGTTCTTTAAATTGGATGTCTTCTAAAAAAGTAAATTTTATCTTTTAAGTGATAAATATTAGTACAATTCCCTCATTTTATGCCGAATAACCTTTACCTTTGCACCCGATTATATAGAAAAAACAAAGAGTTTTAAAAAAAACAAAGAAATGCCTTATTTAACAAACGAAAGAAAATCCACCATTTTTACAACCTACGGTGGCAATGCTACCAACACCGGATCTATTGAAGGTCAGGTTGCCTTGTTGACAGAACGCATCAATCATATTTCTAACCACTTGAAAGTGAATAAGAAAGACTTCTCTTCTCAAAGAGGCTTGATGATGATGGTTGGTCAACGTAAGCGCCTTCTTACCTACCTGAGCAAGCATGACCTTACAGGTTACCGGTCATTGATTGAAAAATTAGGACTTCGTAAATAAATATCATTTTTATGCCTGTAAATTGAATTATTCCCAACTGTAATTACCGTTGGGAATTGTTCTTTGTACCTGCCGATTGTTTCCCACCTGTTTTAAAAAAAATTAAATATGTCGCTATTTCAACAAAAATCTGTCAGTTTTGATATTGGCGGTGGCCGTATGGTAACCATCGAAACCGGAAAAATGGCCCGTCAGGCAGATGGTTCAGTTACCGTAAAGCAGGGCAATTGTATTATTCTGGCTACCGTGGTTGCGAATAAGGAACCCAAAGCCGGACAAAACTTTTTTCCACTTTCTGTTGATTACCAGGAAAAATTTGCTTCTGCAGGACGCGTTCCCGGATCTTTTTTCAAAAGGGAAGCCCGTTTGAACGACTATGAAATACTTACTTCAAGGTTAATTGATCGTGCACTTCGTCCACTTTTTCCGGAAGATTACCTGTGTGACGTACAGGTTTTGGTTAGCCTGATTTCATCTGATGATCAGGTAATGCCTGATGCCCTGGCTTGTTTGGCTGCCAGTGCTGCTTTAGCGGTTTCAGATATTCCCATTCAGGAAATCATATCAGAAGTGCGGATCGGTAGGGTAAACGGAAACCTGATTGTAAATCCTACCCGTGAAGAACTGGCAACAAGCGACCTGGAATTCATCATCGCTGCAACAGCAAAGAATATCATGATGGTGGAAGGTGAAAGCAATGAGTGCCAGGAAGAAGACCTCATCAAAGCTATTGAACTGGCTCATGAAGCGATACAGGTGCAGGTTAAAGCACAGGAAGAATTGCGTGCATTGGTTGGCGTTACCTCAAAAAGGGAGTATGCAAAACCTTACCGTAATGAAGAGTTGAATGAAAAAATAAAGACTTTTGCTACTGAGAAGATGTATAAAATTGCATCTACTGCATCGGCTAAGCATGACCGTAGTGATGCCTTCAAGGCTTTGCATGATGAAGTGGTAGCTTTTCTTGGAGAAGAACTTCCTGATGCAGATAAGGCACTGATCGGACATTATACCGGCGAGTTACAATACTATGTGGTAAGAGATATGATCCTTCACGACCGTAAAAGGCTCGATGGAAGAGGAACAGAAGATGTACGCCAACTTGAGATGGAAACCGATATCCTTCCCACGCCACATGGTTCGGCATTGTTTACCCGTGGTGAAACTCAATCGCTCACTACAGTAACTCTCGGAACACCATTAGATGAGTTGCTAATTGAGAGTGCTCATTCTTCAACCTACAGTAAATTCATTCTACATTATAATTTCCCTCCTTTCAGTACCGGTGAAGTGAAGATGATGCGTGGTGTTGGCAGAAGGGAAGTGGGCCATGGCAACCTCGCTATGCGATCATTAAAGAAAATGATGCCGGGTTCAGAATATCCTTACACCGTTAGGGTGGTGAGTGATATCCTTGAAAGCAATGGTTCTTCTTCCATGGCTACCGTTTGTGCCGGATCTTTAGCCTTGATGGATGCCGGTGTTCCCTTGAAAAAACATGTTAGCGGTGTTGCAATGGGATTGATTTCTAAAGGCAGCGAGTTTGCTGTACTTACTGATATCCTCGGAGATGAAGACCACCTAGGAGACATGGATTTTAAAGTAACGGGAACGCGTGAGGGTATTTGTGGAGTACAAATGGATATCAAAGTTGATGGATTGAGCATGGATGTGATGAGGCAGGCTCTTGCACAAGCACGTACAGGCCGATTGCAAATCCTTGATGCCATGTATGCTTGCAGGGAAGCAGCAAGAGAGGAAGTGAAACCACATGCTCCAAGGATGGTGAAGATTATCATTGATAAAGAATTTATTGGTGCTGTTATCGGACCAGGTGGTAAGGTGATTCAGGAAATTCAACGCGAAACAGGTACTACTGTAAATATTGAAGAAATCAATAACCAGGGTGAAGTAAGCATATTCTCGAAAGAAAAAGCAGGACTTGAAAAAGCCCTTGCCTGGATAAATGGTTTGGTGGCCAGCCCGGTTATAGGCGAAACCTACGAAGGAACGGTGAAGAGCATTAAAGAGTTTGGTGCATTTGTTGAATTCCTTCCTAAAAAAGAAGGTTTGCTGCATATCAGTGAAATCAGCTGGAAAAGGCTTGAAACCATGGATGGTATTTTTAAAGAGGGAGATAAGGTTAAGGTTAAATTACTCGATGTAGACCCACGTACCGGTAAATTCAAACTCAGTCGTAAAATTCTGATGCCCAAACCCGAAACACAACCAAAGCCACAAAGCGAAAACAATTGACAATATTATTAAACGATAACCTGCTGCAGTTTTAAAAAGACTGCAGTTTTTTTTTATGATAACACTGGCATACCAATTCAACACATTGCAACAGGAAGGGCAGGAGATGCTTATCGCTCAACTGGAGCTATATGGATTTCATGGTTTTGAAGAGCAGGAAAACAGTTTGCTAGCTTATGTGAATGAGAAGGATTTAGTTGAAAATGAGTTTCATGTGTTTATTTCACAGAACAACATAATTTACACTAAATCAATTATTGAAGATAAAAATTGGAATGCCGATTGGGAGAGGGATTTTCATCCGGTAACAGTAAGTTTGCCAAACAGTGATCGGCCTTTCGTTCATATACGGGCAGCTTTTCATCCAACTTTGCCAGAAGCTCAATACGACCTGCTGATTACACCCAAAATGAGTTTTGGAACAGGCCATCATGCTACCACTTATGGAATGGTTGAAGCCATGAGTCAAATCAACTTCGAAGGGAAAAAAATAATCGATTTCGGAACCGGCACCGGGGTGCTGGCAATTTTAGCGGAAAAATTAGGTGCCCAAGAGGTGCTGGCGATAGATTGCGATGAATGGAGCATCAGTAATGCTGCAGAAAACCTGGCAGCAAATCATTGCAAGCAGGTTCGGTTATTACTGGCAAGTGAACTTCCTGAAAAAGCGAAGTGCGACATTCTAATAGCCAATATCAACCTGAATATCCTTCGGGAAAATATGAATGCTATTTTCGCTGCAGGGCTACCGGGTTGCCAATATCTGTTCAGTGGTTTTTTGGAAACTGATTTGAAAGAAATGACGGGCGTTCTTACAAAGGCCGGCTTGAAAATTTCCACAGTTTATCCACATAATCAATGGCTTGTGATTGCCGCTACTAAATAAAAAATTTAATACGGAATGTACAATTAAAGTTAAGTAAAGATTATTTTTTATATCTTCGTAATCTCATTACATCCCTGAAGAAAGATGAAGGAAGGATTATTAATAATCATTGCTTACCTGATCGGTTCAATACCTACTGCCTTAATGATCAGCCGTCATTTTTTTGGAATCGACATACGTGATTACGGAAGTGGAAATATGGGAGCTACTAATACTTTCAGGGTTCTGGGTTCTAGGTTTGGCACTTTCGTAATGGTTTGTGATATCCTGAAGGGCATGTGGGCCGTTAGTTTGTTCGTATTTCTACCCCATTATTTAAGCAATGAACTAGACCGAACCAATTTGATGATCGGCTTGGGTTTAGCCGCAGTGTTAGGCCATATCTTCCCTGTTTTTGCCCAATTTAAAGGGGGAAAAGGTGTTGCTACCTTACTGGGAATGATTATCGCTCTGCAACCGGTTGTAGCCGTTTGCTGCGTAGGTGTTTTTTTAGTTGTACTCTATTTTACCCGATACGTTTCGCTGAGCTCCATACTTGGTGCTATCATGCTGCCCATTTCTGTTCTTTGGATTTGGAATGAACATGAGGTGATGTACCGCGTCTTTGCATTACTGGTAGCTTTTATGGTTGTACTTACCCACCAAAAAAACATTGGCAGAATTTTACGTGGGGTTGAAAGCAGGGTTCCCATATTAAAGCACCGCGACCGTAGAAAAAATAAAACCGGCATGTAACCCTCCGTTTTATGGCTTCTTTTGTTCTTTTTAGAAAAACTTTCCATCCCAATTTCAATCTCAAAAAATGTTGATTCCCATTTGAAAAATAAAGGTGTTAGTTGAACTCAACTGATTGATCATGGCTGATTTACCTCTAAAAAATAGTGATTAATTCAGACGGAATCATGATCTTTTGAAAATAAAAAGACTCTTTTTACCTGTGAATTATGATGAATATTCAGTTTTTTTTATAATAAACTTGAACAGGCAGGAAAATATTGGTATTTTTGCATTTCCTCTAATTACCACATTACTTTAATTCACGGCTCTGCTGTGTTTTTTTATCCAGATTGATCATATTAAATTAATGCTTCATTATGGCTGTTCAAACCTTATTCGAAAAGCTCCAGTTAAAAGATGAAAAGAATATACTGATCCAGGGGCTTCCTTCTTCAATTGAAAAACAGTTCATCAAATTATCTTTTGCCAAAAGCATCACTCCATTACTGAAGATAAAAAAAGTAGAATTTGCGCTTTTGTTTGCCGTAAGTACCAGGCAGCTTGCTGATATCTTAACCGAAGTAATGCCGGCACTTTTGCCTGATGTGAAATTATGGATTGCCTATCCAAAGCCTACAGCCAAGATTTCGAGCGATTTATGCCGCCAAACCCATTGGCAGGTAATTGATGATTTTGGTCTGGAGAGCTTCGAACATATCGAACTGGATAATGTATGGTGTGCTTGTAATTTCCGCCGCATAGAAAAGAAATTGGTAGAATTACCCGTAACCAGGAAAATCAGCCTGAAAACTCCTGCAATGGCTGTATCCTGATCATTTATAAATCACCATCCCGCTTTCTGAAGTAAGTTTCGTTTCAAGTGCTTTTAATGCCAGATGGGTTTCCATGTATAACAATTGATCATCTGGATTATTGGTTTTTTCCAGTTCCAGTTGATTTTCGATTATCAGCCTTTTGATTTTTCTTAACCGAAGGTAGTTAAGAGTTGAATTCACTTCTTCCCGGTAAAGCTCCTCTCTGGTTGCAATCTTGCCTTCAAAATGATTTTTCCAATTGTGGCTGATTTCAGTTTGGGTGTCCATTATTTTTATCACTAAACTGCTCATGGCATGATCATCGTGGTATAGAAAATTTTTTGAACCGGGCATCAGCCCTTCATTGTACCAATTTCGGTAAAGAAGGATAATGTCAACCAATTGGCGGTTATCGATGAGCTCCTCCAGATCAGCATCGGCCATTTCCTTGAAAACAAAATCGGCTACTGTTTCATTTTCTTTCCACGATTTGGTACCGAATTCAATCAAAGTTCTAACAAAAGCCTGTTCCTGCATTTCATCTTTTTGTAATAAGGCTTCTAATTGATCTGTGCCAGCTTCATCAATGGGTTCAGTTGTTGAAAGCGTTTGACGAATATTGCGACTTTCTTCTTTTGTAAATTTTTCCCTGATAAACTTATTCACCAGTTCATTGAATCCAGCTTCTTCAATTTTGAGCAGGCCCGAAACCTGTCGTACGTAATCCTGTCTTTTTGAAAACTCTTCCGTCTTGTTAATCTTAGAAAGTGTTTCCGCGATCTGGTTTACTACAACTGCTTTTTTCGCGTTATCGTCGCTGGCTTCCTGAAGTGCAAAGCCCAATTGAAATAAAATGAAATCCTTTTTTTCTGCCTGGATGAATGCTTTGAAAGCTTCTGCACCGATCTTATTTACATAACTGTCTGGATCTTCCTTATCCGGAATAAGTACCATCCTCACATCAAGGCCTTCTTCAAGGGCGAGGTCTAATCCACGCATCGCTGCTTTGATACCTGCAGCATCTCCATCGTAGATGATAGTAAGATGAGTACTGTATTTTTTTATGAGCCGTAACTGGTCGGTAGTAAGCGATGTGCCACCACTGGCTACAACGTTTTCAATACCTGCCTGATGTAAACTAACCACATCGGTATAGCCTTCCACCAGTAAACATTCATCGGCCTTATCGATGGCATGCCTGGCAAAATAAGTACCATACAAAATTTTGCTTTTTACATATATTTCATTTTCAGGGGTATTGATATACTTTGGTGCTTTATCGTTCGACTTAATTACCCTTGCCCCGAAGCCAAGCACTTTTCCGGATTGGTTGTGGATCGGAAAGATGATCCTGCCGCGATAATTATCTACCGGCTGCTCATCTCTAAAAGTGATGAGGCCTGCTTTTTGAAGTAACCCTGTATTGTATTGTGCTGTGATAGCAGCCTGCGCAAACCCGTCCCTTTGTTCCGGGTTATAACCCAGTTGGAATTTCCTGATGATTTCTTCGTTGAAACCTCTTTGTTTAAGGTAACTGAGGGCGATAGTTTTACCTTCATCGGTTTCAAGCAAGGCATTGCTGAAAAAATCTCTTGCAAATTGGTTCACGATAAACAGACTGTCTGCTGTAAGTTGCTGGGCTTTGAATTCCGGACTGGTTGCCGTTTCTTCAATTGCTATATCATACTTTTGAGCCAGCCAGCGCAGGGCTTCTACATAACTGTATTTTTCGTGTTCCATGAGAAAGCCGATGGCATTTCCACTTCTTCCGCAACCGAAACATTTGTAAATCTCTTTCGCAGGGGAAACCGTAAAAGAGGGAGATTTTTCATTGTGAAAAGGGCACAAGCCCAGATAATTGGTTCCCCTTTTTTTCAGTTTGATGAAACTGCCAATGATATCGATGATATCGATGCGGGTTTGAATTTGCGATATGGTTTCCTGACTGATCAGGCTGTAAAATTATCAAAGCCGAGGCGAGGAAAAAAAAATACCTTTTCCTTGTTAAGTATTCTTAAAAAAGCGGAATAAATGGCACAATAGTTGGCAGAATCCAATATCTTTAGCCCCTTAAAATTACCTTTATATATGAAGAAACTTTTATCCCTTGCTATGGCTATATCGCTGTTTGTAAATGCCGGTGCGCAGGATCTGGATCAGATTAACGACTTGATGGCTAAATCGAAATTCAAAGAAGCCAAAACGGGTATCGATAAATACCTTCTAAACCCTAAAAAAGCTAATGATGCAGAAGGCTGGTATTACAAAGGCCGGGTTTACAATTCCCTTTCTCACGATAGTACAGTTCCACAGTCGGATTTATTTCAGCTCCGCAATGATGCCTATAATGCGTTCAAACAAAACCAACTGCTCGATCCTGCTGATATTTACATGAAGCTGGAAACTTATAATTCTTACCTCGATCTGTATTTTGGATTTTATGACCTCGGTGCAAAAGAATTCAACAGCAAGAATTTCAATGGCGCACTAGAGTCGTTCAAAAAATCGAATGAAGTGAAAGATTTTATCCTTGCCAAGAAGTACACTTACGCACAGATCACTTTATATCCACTCGATACGGCTTTGGTATTGAATACTGCTGCTTCAGCCGTACAGGCTAAAAAAGAAGATGAAGCGGTTGTGTATTACCGTAAACTTACTGATGCCAATGTTTCGGGTAAAGATTACCTTGAAATATATGAGTATCTGGTTGATTATTACAACCGAAAAGAAGATCAGGCAAATCTTCAGGCAATGCTTGCAAAAGCAAAATCTTATTACCCGGAAAATGAATTCTGGTATGATGTAGAAATACGAAATGCCAAGAAATCGGGAGATCAGGCACTGCTGCTTGCTAAGTATGAAGAATTACTAAAACAAAATCCAAAGAATTTCACCCTATCGTATAATTACGGAATCGAGTTATACAATGGCCTTTATGGTAAAGAAGCCAAAACAGGTGATAATACAGAAGCCAAACAGAAACTTACCGGAGTTTTACAACAAGCCATTGATAATGAACCTAATGGAGATGTAACCGCTACCGTTATGATGGCCAATCACCTTTTCAATGTGGCAGCAGATGAACTGAATACTTCCAACATGATTAAAAGCACCAAGCCGGAGGATGTAAAGAAGAAAGCAGACATGAAAACTCAGGCTCACAAAACCATGGATGAATGCATAAAGTATGCAGAATCCGCGGAGAAACATTATGATGGCTTACCGAAACTTACCGGTGGGCAAAAAGCCAATTACAAAATAATGATCGGCTACTTAGGAGATATTTACAGTCTAAAAAATAACAAAGCCAAGATTGCAGAATATGAAAAGAAAAATGCCGAATCGGATAAAAAACTATAGCTGCTGAATTACGGATTGTAACAATAGGCAATCCACTGCTGTTATTCAGTACTAACTAAATTCTTGTATTTGCTTTTCCCTATCCATCCTAAATGGGTATGATTAAAACTATCCGGGTACTTTAATCCGTATCCGGCTATTCGGTCAAAACAACTGTGGCTCATAAAAATCAATCCTACTTCAACGGGTACTTCATTATCTAACACATAGCCAATAGTAATAATTAAAAAAATCATTGCCTTATGATGGAATAGATTGTATAGGATTGCGCCCATTTTTTTATTAATGAGATAGAAGAAAAAGGAAAGATCTGGAACAAAAAAAAGGCTTAGATACATTATCCAGTTTCCTGAGCAGTATTCAAAGTAAATAAAGGAGAAAAGAAACATTAATGCTAACTCTTCCAGTTTTAGGATCAGTTTCATGATTGATTGCATTTATGAATTATAAAAATAGTTGCTTTCTTTTATCTTGATAGTTTTTTGAAAGCCTACTTTATCAAACTTTCTTGCTTTGAAAATTTTGTTTTCCTCATCAAAATAACATTATTTTGATTTTCAATCATCAATTAAAGTCATGAAAAAATTATTAGCTGAATTCATAGGTACCTTCTGGTTGGTTTTAGGCGGATGCGGAAGCGCAGTATTGGCAGCAAGTTTTAATCCTGGTGGCATTGGTTTACTTGGCGTTTCTCTGGCATTTGGTTTAACGGTGGTTACCATTGCTTATGCATTGGGGCATATATCGGGTGCACATTTGAATCCGGCAGTATCGATAGGCTTATTTATTGGGGGAAGATTTAGCGGTAAAGAGCTACCGGGGTATATTGCAGCGCAAATAGCCGGAGGCCTTGTTGCTGCAGCCGTATTATATTTTATTGCAACAGGAAATGGTACTGCAGTTGGTGATTTTGCAGCCAATGGTTATGCAGAACATTCTCCCGGAAAATATTCATTACCCGCTGCATTCCTTACCGAAGCGGTAATGACTTTCATCTTCCTTATCATCATCTTAGGAGCAACCGATCAAAAAGCACCCAAAGGTTTTGCAGGGCTCGCCATTGGTTTAGGGCTTACCTTGATTCATCTGATCAGTATTCCGGTAACCAATACATCGGTAAATCCGGCACGCAGTATCAGTCAGGCTGTTTTTGCACAAGGTGGATGGGCATTGGGCCAGTTATGGTTATTTATAGTTGCGCCTATTGCAGGAGCTGTGTTGGCTGGTTTGGTGTACAAGGTTTTTGGTAATGGGAAGGATTAGTAGGTGTTAGTTCACCGTTTTTAGTTTTTTGTATTTAGTTTTTAGTTGAGTTGATTGCAATCTTAAGGGGTTCAAATGAACTAAAATATTCCATTTCTAAACTTTTACCAGCAACATCATCTAGTTTCCTCTTCTAAACTGTCCGCCTTGTCCGCCGAACATGTTCTGCATTTCTTTCATGGGCTTCACTTCAACATCTTTAGGGATAGTAAATTCTTTTTCATCGATATTTTTAGTGAGGTCGATTTTGGTAACTTCTACTTCCATTCTTCTACGGTTGCGCATGTTGGCTTCGTACCGCATCACAAATCCGTCTATCTTATCTAAACCATTTAGGTTTACACCCATATTACCCATCATTCCTCCGAAGGCTTGAAGGCCTCCTGTGCTGAGGATATTTTGTATTTTGATTTCAGTGGTGTACCATATGTTGATGGTGTCTTTTATACCAAGCAGCCTTGTATTAATCAGATAAGCCTTGGTACAATGGTATCCGGCAATTTTTTTACTTTCTCCGGCCGGGCTTATTTCTGCCGGAATTTCTGTTTGAGGCGCAGCCTGAACTGCAGTTGTATCTTTACTTCTGCGGGCTTTGATTGTGCTGTCCATTTTACGCTTCATTTCCACCTGTTCCTCATCGGTGATGTAAAATCCCATCTTATTGCCCATCATTTCAATAAGGGTAGTGGTTAATTTCTTATCCTGATCTCTGTAAATGGTAGATCGTCCCATTTCGTTTTTAATCACGGTTTTTACCATACCATCTTTCAGGTAAGTAGTGAATTTGGTTTCCCCGTCCATCATATTGCGGAAATTCATACTTCCCGGACTTTGCGGGTTTTGAAGGCTTTGAATGTCTTCCTCTTCGGGGGCAATCACATTGGTAGTGGTACTTATGATGGCCTGTTTAACAAGGGTAGGTTGTGCTAAAGCAGTGCATAAAGAGAAACAACATGCCAGCAAAAAAATGAGTTTCATAAAAATAGATTGGTGATATGGGATATATATTCTCATATGTAAAGAAACGAAAAATGAAGGAGAAATGTACTTATTAGCGTTAACCTCAAACCAAAAACAATAAACTATTTAACATGGGAAAAAAGGAATAAAAAAGGTTCACTTCAAAAGAACTGGTCTTTCTGGTGAACCCTAATCAACTTCGGTTATAAGATTAAGCGCTTCTTTTCAACTGGATTTCTGCATGAATTTTCACTTCTTCTCCAACCAGTAAGCCTCCCCCATCAAGAGGTACGTTCCAGTTGAGTTCAAAATCTTTTCGGTTTACAGCTCCATTTATCGAGAACGCCGCCTTTTCATTGCCCCAGGGATCTTTAATCACCCCACCAAATTCCACATCCAGTTTAATTTTTTTTGTAATGCCTTTGATAGTTAAATCGCCCCAAAGTTCGTAGCTGCCATCTTTATCCACCGATTCAATACTATTTCCGATGAAGCTGATTTGTGGATGGTTTTCCACATCAAAAAAATCAGGAGCCTTTACATGAACATCACGATCGGCATTGCCGGTGTCTATTGAAGCGGCATCAATGTAACAGTCGATTTCTGAGGTCATGAAATCATCACCTGTTGTGTAAATACTGGCATCAAATTGCTTGAACTGACCACGTACTTTGCTGATCATCAAGTGCCTTACCATAAAACCGATTTCGCTGTGGGTATTGTCAATCACCCATTTTTCTTTTACTTTTTCTTCCATTTTTGTTTTATTTAATAAGTGAAACTAATCAATATATGTTAATAAATTGTTGTGAAAAACTAGTGAATAAGTAAAGATAACACAAGGCGGATTAAAAAAAATTACCGAAACAAAAAGACTACATTTACCGTTTGTTTTGTACGCTGTAAAGAGGGTGATTGTTGGGGTTGATAAATCAATTTATTACCCTGTTTTGCAAAAAAACATATTATTAAGGGAACGATAAAAATTAGAAATAGTGCGATTAAAGAGTTTAGAAATCAAGGGGTTTAAAAGTTTTGCTGATAAAACGGTACTCAACTTTGATGAAGGGATCACGGGTGTGATCGGGCCAAACGGTTGCGGAAAAAGTAATATCATCGACAGCATCCGATGGGTGATCGGTGAACACAAAATCAGTAACCTCAGGAGCGAAAACCTCGAAAGTTTGGTTTTTAACGGAAGTAAAACAAGAAGTGCCAGCGGACTTGCCGAGGTGAGCCTCACTTTTGAAAACACCAAGAACCTGTTACCTACAGAATTTAATACGGTAACGATTACCCGAAAATATTACAAAAGCGGCGAAAGTGAATACCGCCTGAACGATGTAAGCTGCAGGCTGAAAGATATCCATAACCTATTCATGGATACTGGTGTAAGTACCGACAGTTACGCGATCATCGAATTGGGTATGGTTGACGATATCATAAAAGACAAGGACAATTCCCGCCGCAAAATGCTTGAGCAGGCAGCAGGAATCACCATCTACAAAACAAGGAAAAGGGAAGCGAAATTGAAACTGGATGCTACCGAACAAGACCTTGCACGAATTGAAGATCTCCTTTTTGAAATCAACAACCAGTTGAAAAGTTTGGAAAGCCAGGCCAAGAAAGCAGAGAAATATTTTGAAATCAAAAAGGAGTACAAAGAAATAAGTATTGAGTTGGCTAAAGCTGCTCTTGAAGGATTCAATATCACTTATCGCGACCTGAATCAGCAGCAGCAGGAGGAAGTAGACAAGCGCATCGAACTGGAAACAACCATTGCCAAAGAAGAAGCAACACTTGAACAAGAGAAACTGGCTTTTATTGAAAAAGAAAAGGCCTTGCACCTGATGCAACATAAGTTTAATGAAATGCACGACAATTTGCGGGGTAAGGAAAACGAAAAGAACCTGGCTTCCCAACGACTGGAATATCTCAAAGAAAGACAGGTAAACCTGGATGAGTTTCTAAAGAAATCTTCCGGTCAGATCGCAGGGCTTGAAGAAAGTATTCAGTTTACCGGAAATCAAATTCTGGATGGAGAAACCAAGTTAGGAAACCTGGTTTCGCAACTGGAACAATTGAAACATGCGGTAGAAGCAAAGCGGAGCGTTTTTGACGATAGGCGTTCGGCCATCGACGTTCTTCGGAAAGAGAATCAGGCCATCCAACGAAGTCAGTTTGATGCCGAGAAAATGGTTGCTGTTGCCGACACATCCATACAGAATTTACAAAGAAGTATTTCGCAACTAAATGAAGAGCAGGTTCAACGTATTGACCAAATCAGCAAGCTGGAAGCGGCGCACAAGGAAAAAGGAAACGAATTAGCGCTAGCCCAGCAGAGTATTCAACAATTGCAGGAAGAACACGAATATACTAAAGCTCAAATACTACAAACTCAGGGAATATTAGAACGGTTGCGAAATAGCCTTAATGAAGAAAACCGCAAACTGGACGCTCGAAAAAATGAACATGACTTATTAAAGAGCCTCATAGATTCTATGGAGGGCTACCCAGAAAGTGTTAAATTCCTTCACAAGAATAGCGGATGGAATCATACAGCACCGTTGTTATCAGATATCATTTACGTAAAAGAACAATACCGCGCTGCTGTAGAAAATGTTTTAGAGCCTTATCTGAATTATTATGTGGTGAATAATCTTGCAGAAGGTTTGCAAGCCGTTCATCTTCTGGATGAGAACAAGAAAGGCAAAGCGAATTTCTTTTTATTGGATCAGTTTGGTGCCATTGAACAAGGGCATCAGCCGGGCGGAACCATCAAGGCACTGGATGTAGTAGAAATTGATGGCAAGTACAATCAGTTGGCATCACACTTGTTGGGAAATGTATTTATTGCTGAGAATGATGATGCGCTGAAAGACAGCAACGGTTCTGTGATACTTGAAAAAACAGGAAAATATGTCAAGGGCAAGTATGCGCTAAGCGGGGGTAGTGTAGGTTTGTTTGAAGGAAAGAAAATCGGCAGGGTGAAGAACCTTGAAAAACTGGTTAAAGAAATAGAAGCTCAACGAAAAATTGTGGATGCCTTGAAAGCGGATATCCAGCAACGTCATAACGAGGTGATTGTTTTCAACAACCAGTTGAAGGAACAGGCGATCCGTAAAACACAGGAAGACATTAATCAGCTTAGCAATCAGGTTTTTGCCTTGCAACATAAATCTGAAAACCTGCACCAACAGGAAACGAATACAACCCAACGGCTCGCCGATTTAAACAACCAATTGGCATCGAAGCATACTTCAATCGAGAGTACCCGCACCCAGCTTGAAAAGTTGAACATGCAGCTCATAGAAATCCAGGATCGGTTGCAATCGGAAGAAAATGAATATAACCTTGCAGAAGAGGCTTATAATCTTTCTAATGCGGCGTTCAACGAAGGCAATATCAGGTTTACCCAACAACAAAGCAAATTGCTTTCCATCCGTCAGGAATTGGAATTCAAGAACAACCAATTGAGAGATTTACAATTGCAGGTTGAAAGCAGTACACAGCAACGCGATGAAGCAGCCGGCAGTATTGCAGAAACTTCAGAAAATCTGCATGGCCTTGAAACTTTGATGGTCGGCCTTTTGAAGCAAAAAGAACTGGAAGAAAAATCACTCTATGAGGCTGATCAGGCTTATTACAACCTCCGGAATATCCTTTCAGAAAAAGAAAGTGAATTGCGTCACAAACAGAAATCTAAGGAAGGTATAGATCATTTGTTGAATGAAATTAAAGACCGTCTTACCGAACTCAAATTGCAACTGGCCGGAATGAAAGAGCGTCTTAATGTGGAATTCAAGGTAGATCTGGATGCCATTATCGATGAGCCAAGAACCACTGAAATAGCTTTGGAAGATTTGCAGGAGAAGAATGAGCGGATGAAAAAGAAGCTCGAAAACATAGGTGAAGTGAACCCTACAGCCATTGAGGCTTATACCGAAATGAAAAAAAGGTATGAGTTCATCGTTGAGCAAAAAAATGATCTGGTAACGGCAAAGGATAGCCTCATGCAAACAATCCAGGAAGTGGAAGCAACTGCTAACCAGCAATTTCTGGATACCTTCAATAAAACCCGTGAAAATTTCCAGAAAGTGTTTAAAGCTTTGTTCACCGATGAAGATACGGCTGATATGGTTTTGGTTGATCCGGAAAATCTCGCAGAAACCGCTATCGATATTGTGGCAAAGCCAAAGGGGAAACGTCCGAGTAGTATCGGACAACTCAGCGGTGGTGAAAAAACCCTTACCGCAACAGCTTTGCTTTTTGCCATTTATTTAATCAAGCCTGCACCATTCTGTATCCTTGATGAGGTTGATGCGCCGCTGGATGATGCCAACGTTGGTAAATTCACCAATATGATCAAACAATTCAGTGAAAACTCACAGTTCATTATCGTTACCCATAACAAAATGACCATGAGCGCAGTTGATGTGATTTACGGAGTAACCATGCAGGAAGCAGGGGTTAGTAAATTGGTTCCTGTGGATTTCAGAAGTTTGAATTAACTGATTTCCTTTTTGATTTTCCGTTATAAGTCACGATAATGATTGAAATGGCTTTTATGAATCATTTGCTGTATTTTTTGGTTTATCCTAAAAAGCAGTATATTTAATCATTGCCAATCAATTCATTATTATGAACAAATCTACTTTCTCTAAAAGCGTTTGCCTGTTTTTCTTTTTTTTATCAAGCATTTCTTTTTTTTCTGCCCATGCTCAAGTGAATGATGAATGTATAAATGCAATAGAACTCAATGTTGGCAATACCTGCAATTATTTGCAGTATACAAACTTCGGCGCAACAGCATCGCAAGGAGTACCTGCTCCAGGTTGTGCCAGTTATCAGGGTGGTGATGTTTGGTTTAAAGCGGTGATTCCTGCTAATGGCACCTTGGAACTTAACTCAAATAACGGTGATATAACAGATGGTGGGATGGCCGTTTACACAGGCAATTGTAACTCCCTTACGTTGATTGCATGCGACGATGATGGAGGAAATAATGGTTTGATGCCCTATCTGAATCTCAGTGGATTAACCGTAGGGTCAACGGTATACATCCGTTTTTGGGAATACGATAATGATGTGTTCGGTACTTTTTCTATCTGTGCAAAAATTGGTATTACTCCCACTAACTGTACTGTTGCCAACCCAGGAGGATGTTCTTGTCCAACTGCAGGAGCTACCGACTGTAATCTGATTCCGGACATCATTGCCGGAAAACATTCCTTAAACGACAATACAGGTTGGTTTGAATTCAATCAACTGATCAATGATGAAAACAAAGGCTTATTAAGGGTGGATGTTTCTACACCCAATGTAGGATGGGGGCCGATGGAGGTTTCACCAACCAATGATTATATCTGTGGTGGCGATACCTTGCGCGATTTCTTTCCGGCACCAAATTTCCTTTGCCCTGATGGCGGTTTCCCTAAACGCCTGATCAACCAACGGATTTATCATAAAGTGGGGAATACTTTTCAATTTATACTTAGGCCTGCCGGCTTTATGCAATACCATCCTTCTCATGGTCATATTCATTTAGATGGATGGGGGTTATACACCTTACGATTACGTGATGTTTCTATTGCGGATACTTTACAATGGCCCATTGTTAACAGCGGTGTTAAAGTTAGTTTTTGCCTGATAGACCTTACCACTTGCTCTGGTAGTCAGGGCGATTGTGTTGATGCTGCCGGAAATACTTTGATTAACACTTCATTTCCCAATTACGGGTTGGGTGATAGTTATAATTGCGGCAATGAGCGCCAGGGCATCAGTGTTGGCAAAGTAGATATTTATCATCATTACCTTGACGAGAGTTTTGTAAAAATCCCATACGAAGCATGCAACGGAGATTATCATGTAGTGATTCAAATTGATCCGGATGATCATTTTCTTGAAATGAACGAGAATAATAACTGGTTGGCTGCAAAAACACCGCTTTCCCAACAACGTACCAGCAATACCGGTGCATATGCTTATATTTTCAGCAACAAGGGAAACATCAGTTGCAGTGGTGAAACGCTCACTTTAGAGGCCTCAGGTGCCAGTAGTTATCAATGGAGCACTGGAGCTACTTCTCAAAAAATTTCTGTAAATCAACCCGGTCGTTATTGGGTGCGTGCAACAACTCCTTGTGGTACGGCAACCAGCGATACCCTGGATATCTTTAGTGCAGGCGGAAGTTCACTGCCAACCGATGTAAGAACAGATACGGTGTGCCGTGGAGGCAATGCTCATCTTTATGCCAACGGCAACGCCCATTGGTATGATGCCCCAACCGGTGGAAACCTGCTTTTTGTAGGCAACGATTTCACTACAGGTACCCTTAATAGTAACAGCACTTTCTATGTGGCCGATCAGCCCGCCACTTACGTAGATTCAATAGGGCCTGTGCCAACCAATTTTTCAGGTGCTGGAACCCTGGTTTCAGAAACGAACGACTATCTTATCTTCAATGCTTTTCTACCGTTCATCTTGCAAAAAGTAACCGTGAATGCAGCATCAGCAGGTGTGCGCAATATCCAGCTTCGTGACATCTATGGAAAAGTTCTGGTTGAAAAGCAGTTGACACTTAATGCCGGTATTCAGGAACTGTCACTGAATTTTTATGTCCCTTCCGGCCTCAACCTCCAATTGGGCGTAGAAGTTGCAGGAGCTTCACCCGGATTATACAAAAGCAGCACCACTGCAGTAAACATTGGTTATCCTTTCAAACTGAATAGCATTGCCAATATCGTGGGCTCTTCTAAAGGCGATCAGCAATATCCTTTCTTCTACAACTGGCAGATTGAAGGCATGGCTCAAACCTGTAATGATGGAAGCCGGTTGCCCATTACTGCTTTTGTAGCGCCTGATGTAACGCCGGTAATTTCTGGTGTTGATCCCATGTACCTTAGCACCGATCAGCCTGTAATCGTTGGCGTTAGTCCTGCCGGTGGAATCCTTACAGGCCCCGGTGTATCCGGAAATGTTTTCAGTCCGGTTGCTGCAGGTACCGGCATCCACCAGCTTACTTATACGTATGCTTTTGGTAACTGTACAAGAACTACCAGTTTGCAAACAGAAGTGAAATTCGACAGCTCAAGTGTACAACTCACCGATATGATCCAATTGTACAATAACCCAAGCCCCAACCCCAGATTATATGTGGTAACCAATCAGGCTACCAACCTGGAATGGCGTATTGTAAACAGTATCGGACAATTGGTTAAATCAGGCCGCTATGGAACCATCCGTGGAAGCAACATGTACGATTTCGATCTGTCGAATCTGTCGCGTGGTGTTTATATGCTGGATGTACGTATGGGTAATGACGTACAGCGTAAAGTATTCAAACTGGTTCGTTAGATGCTGTTTAATCAGGAAGAAAATGGTTTTGCCTTGTTAAGCCTTTTTTGCAGTTCCATTTCCAATTCAGATTGCTGTTCCTGTTTCTCAAAGATGCGCTGATCAATCTTCAGGTTATTGATCTCTTTTTTGGGGGTAATGGTTCCTTTTGCACTGATAACAACGGTTTGCTGTAAACTGCATTCCCCGGAGAAGCTCAGGGTACCCGTCATCCCGTTCAACGACGCAGGAAAAATGCTGATATCCAAAACGAGATCGTATTTCACCACACAACCACCAGATAGTGTAACGGTACCGGTTACATGGATTTTTTTCAGGGGCGATTTGTTTACTTCAATTAAACCCAGAGGTTCAGCAAATGTTTTTTTGTACATTAGGTTTAAGCCGCAACTCAGCAGCAAAAGAGGAATCAGTTTCTTCATGACATAATTTTTTTAATGAGCCTACCTTAAGTTTTAGGGATTACTTTGTCGGCATTTTACCCGGTTCCAACTGATCTAAACCAGGCATAAAATTATGATCGGCGATTGGGAGTAAAAAGTGAAAATCAACGCTGTCCAAGTGATTTTGCTTCAAAAAAAAGCGGTCTTTCTCATTAGAAAACTGAGGAAGAAACGGTAAAAATCAGGGCAAAAGAAATTATGGAATTTCCTTATCAGCAGGTTACCTTACCAATTTGCCTATTCTGCCACCACCACCTGCAAAATATACCGTTTTGCCTTTCTTTGATTTGGCGCAAACATGATAACCATCCTTGCTGATCAGTTTAAAATGCTTCCCATCATCTGAAGTGAAGTCTACGCCATTTAATCCACACATGATCCATTGTTTTTTTCTGAGATACACAACACAACTGCGGTATCCATGAGGAGGTTCTATGGGTGTTTGCCAGTTTTTTCCGGCATCTGAAGTAAAAATGCAATTGTATGATGAAGCATCTTTTTCATTGAAATCGCCACCAGCTATCATAAACGTTTTCTTGTTTTTTATGGCAATTGAATTGGCCCCACTACTTTCTTTTCTTGTACCTAATGGGAGTTCGATTTTCTTATCGCGAATGAACAAATGAGCAGATAATCCACCACTGATGAATATCGCTTCCGCTTTATTAAGCGCCCTGATATTGGTACCACTGCTGGCAAAACAGGCTTCACCACTGTCAGCAAGCGGACGATAATTTTCCGGGATGCCTTGCCAGTTTCTGCCTTCATCGAATGTTCGGGCGATAAAAAACCTGCCCTTGACAGGGTCGCCTATGACGATACCACTTTGGCTGTTCCAGAATTCCATCGCATCAAGAAACATGCCTTTGCTGCTATCACTGAATACCCTGGTCCAGTTTTGGCCACCGTCTACCGTACGAAGAATATAAGCAGGTTCTGCAATGCCCATCACAACAGCGGTGGTTGCATCAAAAGCTTCGATATCACGGAACTCTGTATTTTCATAACCTTTGATCACCGACCATTTCCAGGTAATTCCACCATCAAGGCTTTGGCCTATTTGTCCGTTGTTGCCACAAACCCAAACCGTATTGTCGTTGGGAACTGATAATCCGCGCATGGAAATTTTTCTACCACTGGTGAGCAGTTGTACTGTTTGGGCACTCATGCTGATGGTTGTGAGTAGCAAAACTATAAATATGGATATCGGTTTCATTGCTTGTATTTTTAACTGATCTGTGATGCAGGCAAATATACTCTGCATTCTTTTCTTTACTTTTGAAACTATAGTATTTTTCAGTCAACTGCCATTTACAATATGAGTTACAATTACCTGCCACTTGATCGTTTGCCAACAGATTTTACCCAAGTATCTAATTTTCTCCGGTATAACCAAAAGGTATCGATCAGTTTTGATGCACATGAAAGGATCATTTCCTGCAGGGCATTTCTCGATAAAAAACTTTCAGAAACCGATGAGCTTTTTTATGGCATAAATACCGGTTTTGGATTTTTGCAGCATGTGCGTATCGATAAAACCCAATTGCATGAGTTGCAGGATAATTTGCTAAAGTCACATGCCTGTGGTTTGGGAGATGAAGTACCTGCAGCAATAGTCAAGTTAATGATGGCATTAAAAATCAAGTCGCTGAGTTATGGTCATTCAGGCGTGCAGGTAGAAACGGTAAACCGGTTGATGGATATGCATAATGAAGATATGTTTCCGGTAATTTTTACACAGGGTTCTCTTGGTGCTTCAGGCGATCTTGCACCCCTGAGCCACCTGAGTTTGCCCCTTATCGGTTTTGGTGAAGTAAACTGGCAGGGCAGGAAATGGGCTGCAGCAGATGCTTTGAAGGAATTGAACTGGCTGCCTGTTGATTTAAAAAGTAAGGAAGGCCTGGCTTTGATCAATGGCACCCAGTTTATGAGTGCTTATGGCTTGTATTGCATGGTACAGGCTGAGCGGTTGATGAAATGGGCAAACATCATTGCTGCAATCAGTGTTGAAGCTTTTGATGCTGTTCCGTATCCTTTCCATCCGTTGATACATGCGGTAAGGCCACATGCCGGACAAGTAGCTACTGCTTCAACACTTTTAAGGTTACTTAACGGAAGTGAAATTACCGATCAGCCCAAGCAGCAGGTACAGGATCCTTATTCTTTCCGCTGTATACCGCAGGTGCATGGTGCCAGTGCAGATACTTTTGAATATGTAAAATCGGTTTTGATCCGGGAGATCAATTCTGTAACAGACAATCCGAATATTTTTCCAGATGAAGATTTGATTGTAAGTGGGGGAAATTTTCATGGTCAACCTCTAGCCCTTGTATTGGATTTTCTGTCGATTGCCGCAAGTGAATTGGCGAATATCAGTGAAAGAAGAACCTATCAGCTGATCAGCGGGCAGCGTGGATTACCGCCTTTTCTGGTTCACAATCCCGGGTTGCATAGTGGTTTCATGATTCCTCAATATACTGCAGCGGGAATCGTAAGTGAAAATAAGCAGTTGTGCACGCCCAGCTGTGTAGATTCAATTCCATCCAGTAACAATCAGGAAGATCATGTAAGTATGGGTGCCAATGGTGCAGTAAAATGCAAACGGGTAATAGATAATATTGAAAAAGTATTGGCAATCGAGTTGCTAACCGCTGTTCAGGCCATTGAATTCAGGCGGCCAGCGAAATCTTCCCCTGTTTTGGAAAGGGTCATTGCTGCCTTCCGAACGAAAGTAAGTATCAATGAGGCCGACCGGATTTTACATGATGATATGATGGCATCAATAGCATTTCTAAGGGATGAGGAATTATTAGATACTTGTTACTAACAGTAAAATGTATACGAAATTACCTTCAATGGTATAAGGCAACTGCCGATTCCAATGCAAGATGCGTCATGCTGTTTAGGGTATTTTGCCTTTGATCTGGGGTGAGTCGTTCTCCGGTAGGTATAATATCAGTGACGGTAAGCAAGGTGGCCGCCATTTTTTCATGATATCTGGCATTGGCAAAAAGGGCAAAGGCTTCCATTTCAACAGCTGCACACTGATGAATAAGTGCTAAGGCAGGAATGCCATATGCACTCCTGTAAAATACATCACTGGTATGAATAGGTGCAGATATTACCGGTGTACTCAACCTTGTTGCCGTTTCAATTATACAATCATGGGCCATTCCCTGATGGCTCATAAATTCCTCTTGATACCCAAACGCCTCAAATGCATAGGTAGATTCGCTGTATGCCTTGTTAACATTAATCACATCATAGAGTTTACTATCGATAGTGTAAGCGCCGCAGGTTCCGATCCTGATGACACACTTTACTTCGTACTGATCAAATAATTCATAAGAGTAAATGCCTATGGAGGGACAGCCCATACCGCTTGCACCGATGGTGATTTCTACACCTTCATAGGTACCTGTGTAGAAGTAAATATTTCGTACATCACTTACCAACCTGGGTTTGATCAGCATTTGCGATGCAATATGCTTTGCCCTTAAAGGGTCTCCCGGCATTAATACGATTGGGGCGATTGCTCCCGGTTGGGCATTGATATGCAGGCTCATGAAAGCGTTTTATATTATGGTGAAAGCAAACAAGCATTGCAATTTATATAAAGCTTTACTAAAGTGGGTTTATTTTATTTTTTAAAGCTTTTAAAAGCGTGGCAGGAAAAATAAGTTTCATTTGGTTATTTTTGTAAACATTTCATCTAACTTATTCCATAAATATACTATCATGGCCATTGAAAAAATTGTTCGCCACTACGACCCGGTGAAATATAAAACGCCAACCGGCAACTCATTACAGTGTAAAGGATGGGTGCAGGAAGCAGCCTTGCGGATGTTATTGAATAATCTTGATCCTGAAGTTGCTGAGCGCCCTGATGACTTAATTGTATATGGGGGCAGGGGAAAAGCTGCAAGAAGTTTTGAAGCGCTCGATCAGATTATCGCCTCATTAAAAATTCTTGAAAACGACGAAAGCCTCCTTATTCAAAGTGGCAAACCTGTTGCCATCCTGAAAACACATGCTGATGCCCCCCGGGTTCTTATCAGCAATTCGCAACTCGTACCTAAATGGGCTAGCTGGGAACATTTTGATGAATTGGAAAAAAAAGGTTTGATGATGTACGGCCAGATGACTGCAGGTTCCTGGATCTATATCGGGAGCCAGGGGATTGTACAAGGCACTTATGAAACCTATGCAGCTGTAGCCGAAATGCATTTTGGCGGCACCTTAAAAGGTACGTTGAATGTTACTGCCGGTCTTGGAGGCATGGGTGGTGCACAACCCTTGGCCATCACCATGAATGAAGGTGTCGCTCTCGTTGCTGAGGTGGAAGAATGGCGTATTGATAAAAGAATAGAAACCCGATATCTGGATGAAAAATTCACCGATCCCGATCTCGCCATCACCCAGGCACTAAAATATAAAAAGGAAGGTAAAGCATTCAGCATTGGTGTTTTATGCAATGCCATAACCCTGCTTGAAAAACTGCTCGAAAGAAATATCATTCCGGATACACTTACCGACCAAACCAGTGCCCACGACCCGTTGATCGGCTATGTGCCGCATACCCTCAGTAATGAACAGGCCAATATTTTGCGAACAGAAAATCCAGTTGAATATACTTCCCGTAGCTATGAAAGCATGTACTATCATGTACAACTCATGTTGCAATTGATGGACAAAGGAGCAATCACGTTCGACTATGGTAATAACCTCAGGGCGAGAGCTTTGGAATATGAGAAAGATGAAACTCATGCAAAACATAATGGATGGAATTTCAAACCCGGCAGATGTTTCGATTTCCCTGGATTTGTACCGGCTTATATCCGTCCACTTTTCTGCGAAGGCAAAGGCCCTTTCAGATGGGCAGCACTGTCTGGCGACCCTGAAGATATTCGTGTAACCGATGCCGTTATGAAATCGCTTTTCCCCGAGAATAAAGGAATGCTTCGCTGGATGGAAATGGCTGAAGAAAAAATTGCTTTTCAGGGATTGCCAGCCCGGATTTGCTGGATAGGGCAGGGTGAAAGGGAAAAAGCAGGTAAAGCATTCAATGAGCTTGTTCGTTCAGGGAAAGTGAAAGCACCTATCGTAATCGGCCGTGATCATCTGGATACAGGTTCGGTAGCCAGCCCTAATCGGGAAACGGAAGCCATGTTAGACGGTAGTGATGCCGTGGCAGATTGGCCCATTCTAAATGCATTGGTGAATACGGCAGGAGGAGCAAGTTGGGTCAGTTTGCATCATGGAGGTGGAGTGGGTATGGGCTACAGCATCCATTCGGGTATGGTAATTGTTGCTGATGGAACTGATGCAGCAGAAGCCAGGTTGAGCAGGGTTTTATGCAATGATCCGGGGATGGGGGTCATACGTCATGCTGATGCGGGATATGAATTGGCCATACAAACACGGCGCGATCAGGGACTGGATTTTACGGATCGCATCTGATCATTTCTTTGCACTTCAAAGATTTATTTTGGATTATCTTTTATGGCTAAATCCTGCATAATCTCATAAAAAACCTTTTAAAAAACCTTCTTGATTTTAGTGAAGCGGGAACACCCATTCCACTTCTGTATTTTTTGGCAAATCAGGCGAACGCACGCTATTGCTGTAATCCAGATCGCTCCAATGCAGCGGCCCGTTTGGACCGTAAGCTAGAAAATGTATAGCATTATTAGGAGGGTCAACAACCACTTCCATATAACTTTGAAAGAAAGGCGCCACATTATAATCAAATGCAGCACTCAGCCATTCTGCACTGAATGGCCATCCATTGTATTTTTTTGTCCATAACCAGGCAGGCTTTTTGAGGATATTGTTTCGTTCATCAATCTTTTTAATTAAAGGTGCTGATGCGGGATAATGCGCCCATGTTGGCAGCACCATTTCGTTTCGGGGTTTGAGTGCAGCACCTAAACTCAGGTAAGCGCCACCGCCGCCATTTACAAAGTGATGCATGTATTTACCGGTATCCTGCTCACTCATGGGTTCTGCATAATATTCAAGGTCGTGAGTATCCCCAGCCATTACAACCTTTACTCCATAACTCTTCAGTAAGGAATGGAGCGCTTCAAATTGAGGGTTCATTTTTCCCTGGTATTCGCCAATGGCGTAAAACGGATGGCCAACAAGTGCCATGATGAATTTCCCCTTCGAAGCTTCAAGGGTGCTTTTAAGCCAGCGCATCTGTACACTGTCTATGCTACGGGTAACACCCGTTTCAATGGAAATGAAGGCAAAGTCTTTTGTCTGTAATTGAAAGTAAGGTGCCTGCTGAAACCCTGTAGGAACCTGATAAGCTGTACGAAGCCTTGCTGCTTCATTGAGTTGAGTGGAAAGTTTTTCTTTGAAGTTATCACTGATTTTCAAATCGCTTTCTCTTCTGGCTTGTATGGCCTTACGTGCAGATATGGGATCGAAAAATGTTACCGCAAATCCCTCCAAAGCATCATACCAGTCGTGGTTACCGGGTATGGCATACACCGGTTTATGGATACCTTTCATCGGTAACCAGAATTTTTTTTCATAGTCTTTCAAAGCACCATCCGGATAAACCACATCGCTGGATATCACCATGAATTTAACCAATTCCTTAGCGGTGTTAATTACCAATTGATCATGCAGTACCCATTGAGAGGCATCCCCTTCTCCGGGATCGCCCAAAACGATAAATGAAAATTTACCTGTATCGGATACGCCTTCCGGCTTGATATGAAAACTCGTAGCGTTAGGTGCAGCATCGATGGAATTTACCATGCTCATGCGCCAATCGTTGGTTCGTGAGGCTGCCCGACTATCCCATATTCCTGATGCCCAGTTTTCCGTATCAAAATACCAACTCATACCGAAAACAGGAATAATTGATGCTAGTAAAGCTGCATAAGGTAATCCTATTCGTAAACCGGTTCTTAATGCAGTTTTAAAAGAATAACCAGCCTTTAGTATACGGATATGATGCCTGATTTTGCGGTCGAGCCAGGATTTCACCACGGTATGAAAACCGAAACTCTTTGTTTTGTTTGGCGGCAGACCGGTGAGCCATTGCCATCCTCTTCTTTCAATAGGGCGTAATAGTTTTCTCCAGAAACTTGCCAACGGAACAATAATCACATAAGCGATGATTAGGGCAATTACCATATCTCCAACAAGCGCAATGAATGGAGAAAGTATGCCATAATGGGAGCGGTCGAAACCCATCCTGCCCAAATGTATAAAAAATAATACGGCCACTAAAGTTGCAATCCAATACCGATCAATGGGGGCACGTTTCAACTCTTCATCTTCTATTTCCTGTGCCCTTGCCATCACTGCAGGATTATCCTCCAGATCCAAATGGTCAACAACATCTTCACTTACTTCACTCATTACACCTAACCTTGATGTGAGCATTTCAATTCCCATTCCTGCAATCCTTAAACCACTTGAGATGGCTATTAACCAGATAAGCGTTTTGTCTTTAAAGAAAATTAAAGCCAATACCACCATCATATTGCCAATGAAACCTAATAGTTGAGGAAAACGTGAACGATGATTTTTTTTGCGTTTTAAAAATCCGTAACCCTGTCGCATTCCATCAGCAAGGAATAATACTAATGTAAAAAGATAAATAGCATCATGCTGAAACAATTCAAAATTCACCAGCAGCATACCAAGCAAGAATGTGATGAATGCACTCATATGAGCAGAACTCCGGTCTTCAGTAGATGATCGGTTAAAGCCCTGGAGGAATACTAGTATGGAAGACCATATTACTAAAGTTCCAATTTCAGAAAGGCCGGCATTTATGTTCAGTGGATTAAACAATACTACAAATGCCATGATGAATGCCAGGCAGGCAAAAACCCTTTGACGGAATTTTGCTGTTAAAATGTTATTGAGCATAAAAAAAACTCCTCATAATTAATAAACCTAAATTTAGGTAAGTTTTATTCAAGTAATCCATATAACGAATGTTCTCTATCTGACTTCTTCCTTGTAGAAAAACTTTTATCTATTTTAGCGTACCGATTGGAGTGATATCATCAGTTTAGTTTATATTTTTCTTTAAATTGCTGCTTGTAATGCAGGAATTGACAATTATATCATTATTAAAACAAAAGAAATGAAAAAATGGATCCTATCATCACTAATGCTTATGACTCTCACAACAATGGCTCAAACCGAAAAAAAATCATGGCTTGTTGGCGGAGGTTTATCACTCCGTACAGGAAGTAGTAATGCCGCATTCTCTATTACGCCTTCTGCAGGCATGTTCATAGCCGATAATTTTGTAATTGGTGGCAATATTGAATACGATTATAATAAGATCGGGGATTTCAAATCGAATGGGTTTGGTATCGGTCCCTTCACCAGATATTATTTTGGAAAATCTAATACAAAACCATTTGCAGTAGGGGAATTTGCTTTTGAGACTAATACCACAAAAAATTCTGTTACCAATACCAATATTAAGACAAACGGTTATGGCTTTTTATTTGGCCTAGGATTTGCTGCTTTTATTAATAAGAATATTGCTATTGAAGGGATTTCCGGTTACAGTTTTTCAAAATTTAAAGATACCGATGGCAGTGGCGGGTTTAATCTCCGATTGGGATTTGGGTTGTATTTCAACCGGAATAATGTGAAAGACCTTAAAAATAATATCCTTTAAAATTAATCTTTACGATTAAAGTAATACCAATGTGATTTATATAATATACCAATATTTTATAAATCTTACAGTGGTAAATGCCGATGGTATCAAACAAATAGTACAATGAGGCGATAGCCGATATTGGACTATATTGTTTGTCCAATCGGTATAAAAAGATTTTTCCAACTA